>Ga0157363_1001524_pt1 | contig 19410 bp, 8 predicted proteins | sample AttsexASBM1_FD_111477 | JGI IMG/M metagenome (GOLD analysis project Ga0157363, IMG submission 111477) | Fungus gardens microbial communities from leaf cutter ant in Ribeirão Preto, State of São Paulo, Brazil - Atta sexdens ASBM1 | ecosystem: Host-associated > Fungi > Mycelium > Unclassified ... | reverse complement strand
TTAGAATAAAAATGTTCCATGAAGGAACAAAAAAATTACGGAACACTGACAAACATCGGAAAACGAAAGAAACTATCGCGACTTGTCATTTTCTTAAATGTATAAATAAGCGTATAAATAAACACATGTATTTACCGAACATACATATTTTTTTTCACATTTTGTAGTATTTAAAATTAATAGCGTTTTCCACTGGGGAAACTAGTGCAGCACTAGCGCCATGCTAGGTTTAGATAAAAACTGCACTAGTGCAATAATAATGCAGGTTAGTATGTGTGTGTGTGCGGTTCAATGGAACATATCATTAGCATCCCTAAAAATATATATAACTGTGTTCAAACTTAAATTACTTATTTTACAATATTCTGATTCATTTATTTATTTAAAACATTTTTTTAAATTAAATTTTTACATTTCAAGAGTTTTAAACGACGTCAAAATGTCATTGTATAGCTATTATTAGAATCATTTGAAACTAAACAATGTCATTGTTATAACATTAATTATATATAATATAATATTATAATATAATATTATACTTTAGCACAAACCTCAATTTTAATTTGCACTAGTCTCCATTGATTTCGAAGACAGTGGAGCAAAAGTTGAACTTAGTGCAAGTTTTTTGCACCAGTTTTATCAAACATGGAACATTAAATATTAGAAATTGATTCTAGTGGTTGATTGTGGATTTTGAAAGGTGAAAAGTGAGCAAAGATTTTACTAAGTATTCATCAATTAAATTATGAATACTCTAATGAATTTGCTTACTTTTGTCATTTTCACCTCATTTGAAAACATTTCTGATAGGTTGAAATTCTTATTTTCTGTTTTTTTTATTGAGCGGAGCCCCTAACGTTAATTGGTTACATCTATGATGGTCGCATTCTCTATTTCGCAATCCTTTTTCGCATCGTGTGATTTTACTCTTAGCAAATCATATACGCTATCTATTTTTAGTGACTTTACATCAGACCAATCAACGTGGCACACATGACGGTTAGCTAGCCAATCCCAATCGTGAATTAGTGATCGCGAATTGTGCGAACCGTGCTTTTCTGATCTGTCAAATTATGTGTCTCACTATCACCATGCATTACATAGTTTATGGCGAAGAGAGAGAGAAAGGATTCGCGGCGGCACTTGGGTTTGCGTTGCACTTGTATGATCTTTTACGCTTGATTCCTGATCAGGAGATTCGAATCTGCCCTCACAGCCGTAAGTACAAAGTGCGATTGTTATTACATTGATAGTTGATTCCCGATCGACGGTTCAGGATCGTCAAAATCGTGATCGCAGCGCGTTGACATACCGAAGGATCGAGAAAATTTCAGGCCAATGTCAATCTGCATTGGCTGTGCGCGTGCCAAAATGTCCCAAGCGGCTGATCGCGCGCCAGCGAAGATCGATGATGGTTGTGTATCGTGTACCGTCTCCCAAACGATACAATGATGATGCGCATCCAAAGACGATACATCCGCTCTTCCTCTTCAGTATCCCCGCCCCAACGATCGTGTCGTCGATTAACTCCTAACCCTCATGCGGAATCCATTGTCAGATGAACATTGCGGCGACCAACGACATCGATGATGGCAACGCGATCATTGTCCGCCTCCTTTTTTTTCCTCTTTTCTTTCGAGATGGTTTCCTCCACGAAACGGGTTTCGTTTGAAGCCTCGTCATTTTCGCTGCTTCGTATTTTTGTTCACACTCGTATGACGAATCAGTGTATCTATATATGTGTACATCTATGAGTGCGCGCATATTTGAAGATATTTTTAAACGAGAAAGAGAGAGCGAAATTATCTTCCTTTTTTTGCTTAAACATGTCTCGAGTATTGTTCATATATTTCATGTAAAATAATTCTTAGATTACTGTAAGTGAATAAATACAAATCTTTTTTTGCTAAGATAATAAAGTATTAATGTACATGACACGCAATTACAGAAACTATTTTTAAATAACTATTTTTAAATTCTTAAATAACGGAAACATACTAATTAAGAAATAAAATGTCATGATTTTAATTCATTTTTGAGAAGAGAATTAAAAGTAATATTAAAGCAATGTGCCTGAAAAATTTGTATGTTTCAGAAATATATAGATTGATTACATTCTGTTTTATGCTTACTATACTGTAAACATTGTTTAATATTTGATAGACAATACGAATAAACTAATACTTGTAGCATATATGAGCATGAAAATAGCACACACCTATAATATTTTTAAAGTATTTTCACAAAAACATATATGTTTCAGAAATTTCTAATATGCATCTTTCTTTCATGCTTTTTTTGATATTATGTATTGTTTGAAAATTATAAAGCTGTAACTTCAAAATTATTTATATAAAAATTTTAAAATTATTTATACATAATATAATTTTTTTCTGAAAGCAAAAATTTCATTTATTAGTTATAATTAAAATAAAAGTAACAATTTAAAACAGTACACATAAAAACATAGTTTTGAGTCATATCAATGATAAAATAATAAATGATAACTTAAAAATATAGTTATAATGTTTATCATGATATGGTGAAATTTTCCAAACTTTGTCAATTTTGGTCCTCCGATGTATAAAAATATATTTTGTTTGACAATAAAATTTAATATATTAGATTATTGTAAATTTGCAGATTATATATTGAAGATTATATTATTTTGTGAATTTTATTATAACTTCCTTGCGTTATTTTTAAGTTTATTCAAGAAAAACTTTTATATAACTAAAATATAATATTAAAATATAATATATGAAATATAATAATATAAAATATGTATAATTTTTATTTGTATTTTCAGATGTCAACTGGACCTACACATAAACATCGTTACAAAAACGTAGGATTAGATTCACAAGAGCTGCGAAGACGCAGAGAGGAAGAGGGAGTTCAATTAAGAAAACAGAAACGTGAGCAGCAATTATCAAAACGTCGCAATGTTCCAAACATTGTTGCAGATGAAGATAATGTTACATCTACAGATGAATATTCACTTCCTATTGGTACAGCACAGTCGGTAATAAAATTATATTTTTTATTGTTTTTATGTATAATTTGTTTCATAATAATTTTTCTTTTTATACAACAAAATTTATATTTTAATAGTCTCCTGGTATTATAACATCTGAAATGGTAGATGCATTATATAGTCCTAACATACAAGATCAATTGGCAGCAACGCAGAAATTTAGAAAATTATTATCAAGAGAGCCAAATCCCCCTATAGATGAGGTGATACAAACAGGAATCGTACCACAATTTGTTGAATTTCTTAAAAATAATACAAATTGCACTCTGCAGGTTGGTATATAGAAATATGACAGTATAAATATTCTCTTTTGTTGTGTATTAAAGATACATATAAATAATAATATTAATTGTTAGTTTGAAGCAGCATGGGCTCTGACAAATATAGCAAGTGGTACATCTCAACAAACACGTATTGTGATAGATGCAGGAGCTGTTCCTACTTTCATATCTTTACTTGGTTCTGAATATGAAGATGTGCAAGAACAAGCTGTTTGGGCATTGGGTAATATTGCAGGCGATAGTCCCGAATGCAGAGATCATGTCTTAGCCAATGGTATTCTCACACCACTTCTGCAGTATGTTTCTTTACATTTTTTATGTGAATTATTATAGTTTATCATTATTATAAGAAAAATAAAAGATTCTTATATACATGTCGCACATATTCTTATATAATATTCTTATATACATACAATAATATAATAAAACTAATATTGCACTATTTATATAGACTGCTATCAAAAGCAACACGACTTTCTATGACCCGCAATGCGGTATGGGCATTATCAAATCTCTGTCGAGGAAAAAATCCAGCACCAGCTTTTGCAAAGGTTGCACCATGTTTACCAGTGTTGGCACATCTTCTCAATCATACTGACTATGATGTACTCGCTGATGCTTGTTGGGCTCTTTCTTATTTGAGTGATGGCCCAAATGATAAAATACAAGCTGTTATTGATGCTGGTGTTTGCAGACGTCTTGTAGAACTTCTCATGTATGTTTAAGTTTATATTTATTATGCATAAGATTAATTTTATGTGGAATATTATATAATAATATTGATGAAAATTTTTCAGGCATGAACAAAATAATGTAACAAGTGCGGCTCTTCGTGCCGTAGGAAATATAGTTACTGGAGATGATGTGCAAACGCAAGTTGTATTAAATTGCTCGGCATTACATTGTCTATTACATCTCTTAAGTTCGCCACGGGAAAGTGTTCGTAAAGAGGCTTGTTGGACAGTCTCTAATATCACTGCCGGTAATCCCCAACAAATACAAGTATGTTTCAATCTTCTAAACATAATAGAATATAATTTCGTTTATTTCGTATATCAATAATTAATATACAACATTGATTTCTATTTTTTAGGCGGTGATTGATGGTAATATTTTTCCGGTTTTAATTGAGATTTTGAGTAAAGCTGAATTTAAAACACGTAAAGAAGCTGCATGGGCAATTACAAATGCTACTAGTGGTGGAACAGCCGAACAAATTCGATACCTCGCAGTGCAAGGATGTATTCCGCCGCTTTGCGATTTGCTTACTGTTATGGATGTCAAAATTGTTCAGGTCGCTCTGAATGGTATAGAAAATATTCTACGCCTGGGAGAACAAGATGCAACTATGCATAATGGTCTCAATCCTTATGCAGTTCTTATCGAAGAATGTTATGGTAAAATATCAATTTGATACAGGTTTTCTATGAAAGATGTGTCATCGTCAATAAATATTAATTTGTTAAATCAATTTTTTTTTTAATAATTTCAGGCCTAGATAAGATAGAATTCTTGCAATCGCACCAAAATATGGATATTTATCAAAAGGCCTTTGATATTATTGAACGATTCTTTGGGTCTGAGGAAGAAGACACCCGACTTGTACCTTCAATCGATTCACAAGGACAAGAATATCAGTTCACCGCACCAGATTCTTCCCAACTACCAGTGCAAGGCTTTGAATTCTAATCATCTGTCTTTAAATTTCTGAATATAACTCTGTTTCGTTAAACGTTAACGTTATTCGTTCCACAGGGATTTATAATATTCTAAAAATTAGTAGGGGAGATCACACGCCGAGCTATCTGTTTATGGGAGGTAGGTGTCCACAGTACTGCTATCTCAGGTGTTAAGCAGTAGATATCTATTAATTTAAAAAGTAGCTGAAAAAGCTAAATAACAGAAATTACTCACATGCTTTTTCAATTATTCGTTAGAATGATAGACATCTGTCTCTAACATCTGATTCGAGATAATACTGTGGACACATGGTCTCCCCTACATCAATAGGAAATTTGATTTTACATATTCATTCACTGAGCTTGAGTGTATAATTGTGTCAGAAGTACAAAATAATTGAAACTGATCTATTCTTCTTTTATTCAAATTAAAAGCAGTAAAAACTCTTCATACACTTTCAATTGATTTTTTCTTTCTTTTTATTATTTAAGATGAACCATAACTCTATGTTAATCTGAAATGTTGATCTGAAATTGTTTTCAAATCTACATCAAATTACGACAATGTCTGTGTTTAGAGCCTTGAAACAATTTGTGTAGGAACACTTACAGACTCATACCTGCATGTATTTAGTATGAGACGTTTTTGAAATAAACGTCTTAGTGCTTAAGTAGAAGTGGAGACAGTGATCAGAACAATTTGTCGAGGCAAACTCACACCTCGTCCGACATGTGACTGACGCAGAATTACGAAAAAAAACTTGCACTATCCTGCAAGACACTAACTGAATGACTGAAGTACGCGACTACGTAGCCAACACGGACAACATTACGCAACGCGGTACTCACCTCCTTACTATACTAGATAGAAACATGACCAATTAAACTTTTTTACTGTAAATACGTATCTCGTAATTTTAAGGCTATTCTATACAGAGTGCCCTCAAGAAGCGAAGCAATAGTCTTATTTGGCCGTCAATGCAACAGTTTGCGAGAATTTAGATATTTGTAATTTGTGATAGATATGATTTGTACTGAGATACGTGCAAAATATGCTTTGGTTTTCTTATATTAAATAATCGTGCGGAATGCCGACTCCAATTATTATATACTTATACTTTTGTTAATCTAGTGTCATACAATCAATTATTAGTTCTTAATTATAAATATTTGCAAATGTATTAAATAAAGATTTTTTATCTTATGTTTTTCATAATTGAATTTTTAAATTATCGCAGAATCAATATTTTTCAACCCTTTATTTGCCTATGATGAAAATGAATAATATTGAAATTGTACAGCACATAAGATTTTGGACATTCTGTATGAAAAGTCTATGACTGTATATATGAAATGTATTTATTATTTAGGTTTGACGATACCACTATATTACACAAACTCTATATATACTATCTACTTTTAGTTACCGATTTGTGAATTATTACGACGGAGAACGACTGTACTACAGCTCATTAGTTGAAACTTTGCTAACTTATTACTTTAGCAAAGTATGTAGCTATGGGTGCTTGTTGCCAATTTATAATATATTTCCTGAATAATATTACATAAATATAGAAAACTGAATTTGTTGAGTTGATTATGCGCTATGCACGTTATTTTTATATAAAATTTTAGAATGAATTATTTTTTATTATATATATATATATATATATGATAGTGTGCCTTCCAACAAGCGATACGATGCGATACAATGATCATGTCATCTTTGTTTAACATTGGCAACAACAAGGATGTAATATTCTATTGTGTCATTTGTGTCGCTTGTTGGAAGGCACACAAAATCATATATATGACCACTATCAATCCTGAAAACTGATGAATTGGTCTAAATCAGTGTTTTTTAATTGGTATAATCAACAATCTTTAAATACAAAATTTTTACCAAAAAATGTATTCTATAATTATTTTAATTAAAATAGATTTGGTTTAATCAATATTAATAAAACAAATATTACTTTATTTAAATATTATTTTTATTTCATACGTAAATAGCATGAACATGTATTTATAAATTTATTACGAATTTTTTCTGCTGAAAGTATTCATTATTGATTGAATTAAAGATTGAAAAGCACACTCTAAATCATGAATATATTTTTCCCAACGATCTGTAATACAATGTTAGAAAATTTATTAAAATAGAAATAAAGCTGTATAATAGATATTGTGTATTAAAGCTTTAGTTATCTTAAGTTTTTCAGTTGCTTTTAGAAAATATTGAATTGTAATTTGATATTCTTAAAATGAATATATTTTAAAAAGCATTGAATGTATATCAGAAAATTAACAAATTTTTATTTAAATCATAAAAAGTTAATGAAAATCATGTAAAATATGAAATAAAATTTGTATGTTTATTTGATATATATGTATATATTTTAATATTTAATTTGAGTAAGATAACGAAAGTTAGGTGAATGAATTTTTTTTTAATATGAACCGTTTATTATATGCAAGTCAAAATGTTACAAAAATAAATTATTTGCGTATATTTGTAAATGTAACTTGTCAATAATATTTTGCAATTTTATTATATGTAAATATTACTTGTATTATTAAACATATTAAAACTACAGTGTACTAGGTCTTGTAAATTGGCAATGAGCAGGATACGATACTTGACATTATTTCAATTGTTGTGTGGACTGCCGACTGACACATTAATACAAAATCGAATATCACACATACACAAAATAATCCTAATTATTGTATTTTATTTTGAAGCTAATAAATATGTCATTCGGAAATATGCGTGAAATCGCTACGTACAGTGTCATTATATTTTTCGAAAATAGAAATATGAAATTGTGATTAGAAAAACTCGCTAAAAATAAAATTTATTTCGTGTAATATTGGCATAACAAAATAAAGTTAAATTAACAGAGCTATAGATCTTATATTTTTAGTTTGTACCAAAAAGTAACTTTATCATAATTATCATAATGTATATGTTAGTTATAATGCTAAATTCATTATATACAATACAAAAAAACTATAAAAAATATTTTTAATATTAGAATCTTTTTCAGTTTTAACAGTTTTGAATTAATAAACTGCAGCAATAGCTTACAAATCTCAAAAATATATAACATATTTAGCATTACATTCATCATGTACATCAATATATATTTTATATTATACTACTAATACCAAACTATATGCGATTCGTAATTCGTAATAAATTTACAGAAACTAATCATTTATCAATATGGATTCTCCATAATGCTCGCGATTTATGATTTATTATTTATTTATATCCAGCTTATGATATAGATAGAAAACTTTATTCAGCAAGATGAGAAGATATAAATTTCTCGCGGTCACAAAATCGTTCCAAATATTTCTAGAAAGAACAAATGTGTTTTAGAATTTGATATTTACAAAGAGCTCAATCAACTGAGATTAAACAGAATGTTAGTAGTTTTATTTTTTTTATATAATGATAATGACTTGATATTTAAGACATCATTCCTCCTGATAATAGTTCTCTTTTTAAATATGAATAGAAACGCAGCTCATATATAATTATACTTCATTACTATTACATTTATCGAAAATGTTGAGGCAAAGTTTTACATTCAAGAGTTTTCAATCAAACACAAACTAACTTGATTTTAATTTCATCAAAATACCGTTTTATTAGTGACTCGACATAAATAATAAACAAATAATAATTATAAATTCGATGAATCTGCCTTTCTAAATGAGTCTCTTCGAATAGCAAACTGCACATAGGGCGCTAGTTTTGAATTAACAATTTTATTATTTACAAAAACATATTTAACTTTGTAATTTAACTATATCAATGTGCTGTTATGCTTATTTTGTATATGCTTATTTTCTTGCAATTCAGATTAGCAATATCTTAATTGTGGTTCAGGTTGTACCGATATAATTATCCCATCTGTAATGCGCGTTACAAGTGCTGACAAAATATCCTGATCGATACTCTTTGATAGTCGGTTATAAATCTGATTTTCTACAAAGTTTAACTTCTTCTGTTGTGACAAAGAACTGTTAGTTTGCATAGTAAGAATGTAAATAGCTTCTGCTACTAAAGGATTTGTTCTATCGCATAAATTATGTAATGCCTTTATTGCTTCTGCATTAATATTCAATATGTCATGAATAATCTGCAACAAATTTATTTAATTGTACAAGTCAGTTCATATAGAGTTTATATTTAAAATATATGTATACTCACCACAACTTTCTTTTTCTCCAGAGAATGTTCGTTTAATGTAGTAATAATATCACCAGCATCATTTCCGAAATCTTTTGGATTAAATATCAGATAATTATCTGCATTCAAAATATCACTGCTCATATCTGCTAATTTAGTAGCTAAACAATTCATTGTAGTTGTTTCCTTTGCAAACAGCAGAATTACTGAAGGTAATTTGGGAGTTCTTGATATTACTTCGTTTATAGCAGATGAAATATCATTCCAGATATCTAATTCTTGATTAGAAAATGATGATTTGAGGTTTTGGACTGATTTAGTTAACAGTAAAGGATTATTAATTGTAGATTCTCTTTTATTATTATTTAAAAGAAATTCGAAAACTATTGTTCCTAATACTATTAAAATAAAGATAAAGCAAAGACTGCTTATATTCTGTTTATTCTTTGTAGTATCTCTTTCATCTTCTTGCTTTATTTTTTGTGAACGAACATTTCTTTCTGGAGAGATAGTTCTAGAGCGATTTTGAGAACGACATAGAGATGTCTTTTCATCTTCCTCACTAGAACTTTCTGTCACTTGTGTAGTTTCATAACTTTGATCTTTAAATAATTCTTCAGTTTCAAATGACTTTGATATATTTTGTTGTCTTGATATGTTTCTTTCCATTTCTGATCTTATAGAGCTTCTAAATTTGGGTTTAGATGATGTGGATGTCATTGATGGGCTGTGAATCTGCAAAATAATAATGCATTATTTGTTACACAAATAAATCAGAAATAGTCATGTCTTAGTAATGCCTTGCAATCAAATTTAATTTATCTGTAGTATCAATATAACTTAAATAGAATCTGTTTGTCAAGTTATATTCCAAAGATAAATGTTGCGTGTAGTGACAAGTGATATGTGAGATTTTAATCAATATGATTTAAAGAAGCTAATAAAAAGTAGAAAGTAACATCCTAAAGAAAGTTATACATACATTGTTTGTATCTTTTGTTCTTAGAGATTTTCTAGGTTTGGGTATAGATGGTATGGATGTCATTGGTGAGTTGTGAATCTGCAAAATAATAACAGATGAAGAAGATATGAAGAGAAATCACAATCACATGAGCAAAATGTTAGTACAATGCCAAGACTATCTCTATATATTTAAACAGAATACTACAAATTAACATCATTTGCATTTGCTTATATTTTATTAGCAGAAATTGATACAATTTAAGCAAAAAAATTAAGACTGTGTGTTCAGATTTATACTGGAAAATCTATAATATACATAACATGAATTATAAATGTTGTCAATATTGGCAGTATATACATATATATATATATCCAAATACAACCTAAGTAGATTAAGTGTTTTTTATTCCTGCATTTTCATATAGTGCAATAAGTTAATGAGTTAATTCATGATTAACTTTTAAAGTTTAATTTATTTTAAGTAATAATAAGTAATAATGAGCTGTAAAACTGAGTCTAAATGAACCCCATGTAACTGTCGGTTAATTTAATCAAGATTGATGAAAGAGACCCAAAATGAAACGAACATAAATTTGTTTCACTTCAACTTATTGCATCGGTTCAGAAAGTACAGAAATAAAAAATAGATCTTGATGTATTTAAAATATTTAAATAATTACAAAACAATAAATTCTGCTTATACCCATTTCCACAATGTGATTAACTTTAATCTCGATTCTAAAGATTAGAAAAAGACGAAGAGTAAGTTGAACCGAGATTAAAGTTAATCTATATTGATGAAACGGGCATTAGTCGGTTTTTGCAACCTATTATTACATCCTGTTTGCAACTCTTGCAGATTTTGCTATATTTTTACTGGCATTTTACCAACAAAACATGTAATGCGCATGTAATGATTAAAAAAACTATTTTCACACAGACAGACCATTCCTTACTAATGTAAGAGAAAAAAATCTTGCGTGTAACAGTCGAGGATTCCATTCGCTTATCTCGACGAAGATGAATACAACTTCTCAGGAAAATCAATGAGTAACAATGAAATCCAAAGACAAATACCTTGCATATTCTGCAGCTGGCCTCATCTTTATTCATATCTTATTGTCACAGAAAAATATAACCTCATTATAACGATCGCAGCAACTAGTTGTATCGCGAGTATCTGCGATTATCGCAAATGATCGCAAATTTTGCCAAATTTTAGAAGCGTCGCTCTAGTGGTCCTAGTGCTAATATGTGAGCTAGAATCAGACTACGCGCGATTGATAAAATCGAGATTCGAGATTGGCGTTAGTTTCAGAGTGGTCACCGCTTGATCAGCATCGGTTAGATGACGTGAGATACGTGAATGCGGCCATTGCGACAACACTGACAGCAACGCGAGCGGCGAGACGCACGTTTGCGAGGATTCGGCTCATCTGACTGCCGTCGTCGTTGTCATCATCGTCGTCGTCAAATCTGAGAGCGTCAATGGACGTCCGGATGCGAATTTGAAGTTACTATACGGTGACACAACATGTGCGTTGGTCCATTGAAGAAATTATGCCATTGGGGACCGCTCTCCTCACTCGGTACGTCATAAATGTTTCTGAAATCCGGATGGACTCCGATCAATCGAACGTCAATGAAAACATGATTGATTTCTCGTCAGCTACGTTCAAATATATAATAAGAACGATTAACTTGACTAAAGTCCGATTAACTTCAATTGAAGATGTTTAACTTCAAAATACTTTTGTATGTAGATTAATTATTAATTTTTTGTCGTTTGATATGTGAAAAGAAATATCAATGAAATTATGTAAGGAAAATGTAAAAATCTGTTGAAAGGAGTAGCGGAGATATAGATGAGAAAATACTGCTCGACAATTGACAGTAATATGATGTTTGAAAAACTAGGAAAAATAAAATAGAAGATTTTAACAAGGATTTTCCTGGACAAGTGAGGAATTAAGGAAACTGAAGAAAATGATTGAATGATTATAAATGAGATAATAAAAAGAAAAACTGACAATTAAAAGCAAAGATTTTATTGTATTTAAATAGAGTACATTGATGACAGTCCAGTTACTTGTTGTTTATCATTGTTTATTAATTTTGAGAGTTATATAATTTATTATCTCTGAGCTAATCTTTTTTGTGTATCAAATGACAGAAAAAGATAATTGTTCATGTTAATGAAATATTACTTGATAAGTTAATTGAAATTTAATTAAAATCATCTTAAAGTACTACATGATAGACGTAATTTTAAAAATTTATTGGTAATATCAAAAGATATTTTTCAGCAAGCTAGATGACAAAGTATAATATGGTGAATTATTTTATCTTTGTTTAATATTGATAAATAACAAAAATGTAACAATTTAACTATATAATACTGTTTGAAAGTGTCCAATAATATCAATAACATATTGCAAAGAGTATATATTTTAATGTTCTGTTATATTTACAAGGCTTTTGCATGATTTTTTTACATATATATAAAATGTTTAGCTCATTTTATTTGGTGTTATAAATAATATAAATTGTAATTTGATTTGCTGATAATAAGATTACCAGCATAAAATCTTAATGGCAAGGAGATTAGTTGTAGATTGCAATTTTTGTTATATTAATTTGTGTTGCAGCGATGATAAAGTTCATCACGTTGATGACGATACATTGTAGTAGACAATGGTGGCCACCACAAGACAGTATCCCAGCAGCTGCCAGTTTCTTACTGTTCTTCACTCTCAGTGGATTAACTCTCTTCCATTTTATCAGTGCGATTGTTGAAGGACCCGGATATCTCACATTAAAATGGATGCCAGTAATATATATTACACACTTATTATTAAACCTATTTAAAAAGTGAAACACTTTTTTTCACTCCTTTGCAAATAACTGAAAATCCATAAACTTAATTTCCCGTTTTTTTTTCATTATTCTATTTTACATTTATTTAATTACTAATAGAAATAAAAATTAAAACGAATTTATATGATTGTAATTTCAAATCAGAGGAATTTGATTATATTAATTTAATTTTACATTATTTAAATATTTAGATGATAAACATGATTGTTACATTGGACTTTATTATTTAAATTAATGATAATAATTAATGATAAATTTATAATAAAAAAAAGCATGTAGATTTTGTTGTATTATTAATTAATATGTTTGCATTAATATGATTCGTTTTCAGGAGAAAGCTACAGATATACAATATCTGCAATACTGTATTGTCTGCCAAGGTTATAAGGCACCGAGATCACATCATTGTAGAAAATGTAAGAGATTAAATATAATGTAATTAAAACGTTAAAGTAACAAGTAATAATAAATATAGATATTACTCAATATAGTTATTTTAAATATTAATATGTTTTTACGAGATTTGTAAATTTGTTATTACGATGATAATATAATTTAATTTGGTGCTTTTCCTATTTTGCTATTCTTGCTTCAATCTACTTATTGACAGAAAAACACAAAATGTAGCATATACATAAAAGAGTTTAAAAAATATTGTTTAATCTTCCAATACAACTCTTTTAATTATTCTACACTTTTTTCTATTTACTTTTTAGGTAATCGTTGTGTGATGAAAATGGATCATCACTGTCCATGGATAAATACATGCGTTGGACATTATAATCATGGACATTTCACAGCGTTTTTGGCAAGCGCAATTGGCGGTTGTTCCGTCTCTTTTATTATATTAACTTCCTGGATAACAACTGTATTATCATTGAAACCTTTGCCATTCCCACCACCAGAGTTCTATACAATAATATTAGTCGTATTTAGTATTGGTGCATCAGTTGGCGTTGTACTTGCAGTAGGAATGTTGTTAAGTGTCCAGGTAAATGTTTTTAATACTCTTATATTCAATTGACGTGTTAATTGTATAATTCTTCAAATTGCATAGATATTAGCTATCTTGAGAAATCGAACAGAAATAGAAGATTGGATTCTGCAGAAGTCCCAATGTTGGCGAAATGATACAGATGCCGAATATATACATCCATATTCAAAAGGATGGCTTTTCAATATTAGTCAAGTTCTTACATGGGATTGTACTCCCGTCGGCGATGGTATTACGTGGCCAGTTATTGATGGCTGTGATCAATATACATTAACGGTAATTTTATTTAATTAATAATATGTCACATAATAATTCTATAATAATTATTTATTTAAAAACATGACAAAAATTTACATAAATATCGCTTACGCGCGTATATTATTATTAATAATTCATAAAAACTGTAATTATAATGTGCTAATTATTATTTTACAGAGAGAACAGCTTGCTCAAAAATTAGACAAACGGAAAAAAGCACGCATATATAGGATTGTAAAAGCTACATCAGGATCTAAATTTCCAATTGGACATGGTTTCGGCGTATTTTTTCATCCACTTTGTACTGATGAATCTCGCATTAAGTTGAATGTAGATGATATTGTGATTGTAACACGTTGGAAGAAGTATGTATTTTGTATATGATATGAATTATTGAAAATTAATTTTTTAATTAAATAATTTGCTAATTTACGAAAAATTTTTATACTTTTTTTTTGTAGATATTGGTTATTTGGACGAAAAGAACAGAAGGAAGGAGAAGATGGAAAATCGAAATGTATAAGGGGATGGTTTCCACGACCCTGTGCGGTGGAAGTAATAGAAAAATCTGTACGGCTTGGATAATTGTCCAAAATAATTTATTAACTTCAGAAAATTTATGTGACAACATTTGTTAAGATTTAAGAAACTATTTATAATAATTTTGCATTTTTTTAATAGTAAAAGCTGTGAAGAATAAGATAGAAAAACATTACACTCCACACCTGTTTGTGTTCAAATTGATATATTTTTCTTGTATTTATACCTCAAACCAATCAATAGATTAAGATATATTATCCTACTATTAAGAAGTATTCTACATTATAACATTTATTGCATATAAATAAGTAAAAATATTGTATATAAATTTTTACTTATTAGATGACTTTGATGAGTTCTTATATAGGGTGACAGTTTTGTTGTACAATATACATGTAATTATATACGTATTTATACATATAATTTAATAATTGTATACATATATATAATAATTATTTAAAATAATTATTTAAAAATGACATGTAAATATGATCTATAGCAACAAACTTACTTTAATTAGAAAAATATTATTCTAATTAAAAATATTTTGAATGATTAAAATGTAAATTTTTTTATCAACTTTTTATAAGAAAAAATACGTATTGCGAGAACTTGTACATGTTTTAAGATAACAGGAAAGATATTTATAAATCAACGAATACAATAAATAAATTTGATGTGATTTGCGATGTGATTACGAAGCAATCTGAAAAAAGTATTCCCATCGTGTATACAACCGAGACGGTCTGAAAAGGCCGTGGAAAATCAATAATACAGTGTGAAAAGTCGCATTGATTGAGTGAACTCACTATACACGTGTCAAAGTACATGTACAGTGAGTACAAAAAGTATTCGTACAGAGAAAATATTTTTTAAAAAAACTATTTTTAAAAATTAAATATTATCCAGCGAGAAATGAGTCATCAAATGATGTCGTATCAATATCGATACGATGATTTCAACAATTTGACGTCGATTCGACGTTTAATTGATCATTTCTTGCTGAATAATTAACAATTTATTCATAAAATATAAAATAGACTGTATATTTCTTAAAATTATATATACCAAAAAGATGTGTATTAATTAATAGAAAATATATCACCTGAAAAATAAGCGAAAATTAAAAGTTCCATTATTTGGATACTCAAAAAGTATTAACTCAAAAGTAAGTACAATCGAAAAATTTAATATCAGAAATATATGTGAAACTCATTTGTATATGTTAGAACGAAATATATTTATTATATAAAATTGCTAATTGATTTATTTTCTACAAATAAGATACTTTTTTATAAAAAATTTCCTTGTACGAATACTTTTTGCTCTCATTGTATGTGTAACGCGCGCACGCTTTTGCATTATGCGCATTCGTTCGAAGAGTTTAACATGCAATACAATTGCTTTGTACTGCAGAACATTTTATTCTATTATTATGATACTATACTCATCTCGATCGAATACGTAATGTTAGACATATAATAAATCGGTGAATGAGTGTGTAGCATACAAAGGAAATTATTGCGTAAAGGTCAATGTTATAATTCTCGTATAATGCAACGCGAATATGCGTATCAATTGTACGTACAACATATATTTAATAATCGGCAGTGAAAGGATCGTACTGGCAACTCGCAAAATATGTAATCAAATGTAATATGCAACAACTCAATTTGCTATAATGAATAAGTGTAACAAATGGATAAAAATACGAGATGCCATAGAATTTTAAAGTTTCTTATGCAACAGGAAACTGCATACGTTGCTTTGTCGAAATATATAAATACCTGTCGACGTTCTTGAACTCTCCTTTTTATAATTTTATCTATTTTATTTAATTGATATGAATATAGATTCCTTTCATCCATTCACTTCAGATCTTGGAAATTAATATTCATATATATTCTCTTGCGGAGCTTAAAAATATAAATGAAAGAACAAGATTAATTAGAATACAGAACGAAATAGCTTTAATGGGTAAATAATTTCGTGCGCGCGCATGTGTGTGTGTGTGTGTGTGTGTGATAATAATTATATAATAAAGATTAAAGGCTGCCATGCACGATAAAAAGTAATACAAATAGTGCGATGCACAAAGATATCCAAGAGTGTACTATATTACACATTCGATAAGCGTATCTTTTATTTTGATTTTCACTTTGTATTATTTAAATTAACTTAATTTACGAATAAAAGAATCAGTTGATGATAAAATTATTAATCTCATAGAAAAATAATTTTAAATTAAAAATAAAATTCGTATATATTTACATAAATTATGATGTATATATTTTTTAGAATGAATAGCTTTATAAAAACATTTCACTTTAATTTAAAATGACTTTTTAGATCTTATTTTTCCTTTTTATAAAGAGAATTTTAATGGTCGTTTCAATTATTTATTTAATGTCTAAAAATTAAAATGTAATTCACTGCCAATGAATTACAGAAGCATTTAGGAGTAAAATAACCGAAGTGTATTCTGTAATTTATAATGAATTTTATTAATTAAAAAATATTTAATATTTCAAGAAAACAAGAAAATAAATAGTTTTATTATAAATTTACATGTATATAATTGCAATAAAAAAAAATAATGACACATTTTCCGAGATCAATTTGTACGTACATATAATTGAAAACAGTAGTTACATCATGTATCGTTATGTGACGAGAAATACATATATAATTACTATTTATGGCAATATGTGATTTCTGCTATGTGTAAATCGTAGATATTCTCCTAAATGAACGAAGAGTGGAACCGGTTGTAGGATCGACGAAGGAAGTGAAAGTGAAGGATCAATTTAGTAAACGCAAGTGCACTTTGTGATCCTGTGGTGGGATCCTACTAACGTTTGACTTGCCAGCAATCAATCGAATACTGCAGTTCCTTACGTGCGGATCTGTCACGAGCACGAAATATCTTTTTATCCTTACTTGTTGTGTAAACAGCTAACTATTTCGAGTAAGTTTCTGTAATTTATCGCGCGAAGTTATTTAATTTATCGCTTGCATAAAGAAGTGATCGCTTCCGACTATCTCTTCGCGGCATTTATCTTTTCCAATCAGATTAATTTATGTCAAACTTGCCCTAAGTAGTCTTGTTATGAATTTTTTTATTGTTTCAAATTATAGGTTTATGTATTAGAACTTTATTTCTGAAATTAGTCATGTATAAAAAATTATAAAATTAATCAACAATGATTTAAATTTCAGATGGTTAATTTAATATTATTTATATATAAGCTGTTTTTAAATATTAGCTATATATATTTATTTCTATTACTCTATAATATTTATTTTTACTCTTATGGTATTTAAATTGTGGAGGCATTTTTCAAGTAAAAATATTATTGGATTTGCGAAAAAACAATTGGAAATAATTTAAAAATCATTTACTATTGCATACATTCTATTCCTTCCGATAGTTTCTTCATTAATCCAATAGTATTTTTTCATAAGGAGGTGAGCGTCGGAAAGGATATTAATATAAATGTAAATACAAAACGCATTATAATTAAAACAAATTATTTGAGCACTCAGAAAATATGATATAATGTAATTAATTACGAATATTAAACATTCCGCTCATCCTCAAAAACAACCGATATTAATAAAATTTTTTTGCATGTATCTCTCGCATTGGAATGAAGGAAGCGACGTGATCAAGATGCATCTTGCCGAACACGTTAAGGTTTTATTCACACTCGTCCTCTTCTCGTCGATTTCCGTTTTTGGATTTCCAGACGGTGGACCGGTGGACGCGTGCGTGAAGCCACGACCTAATCAACCCTATCATGGTGAAGCGCGGTCACAACCCCTAAGCACGAGCCCTTACAAGATACTGGCTTCGTCGTCACAATACGAACCAGGTTCACAGGTCACAGGTGAGCCAAATGCGCACGGCGCTTATATTATTAAACATCATTTGGGTATTCTGGGTTAATTTCTTGTTACGCAAAACAAATGATATCTTTATTAAGTTAAGTTTAAAGTACTTCCGAGCGAGAAATGCTCCGCAATATAGGCTAGAATAACTTTATAATTAATTTTATAATTAATTTTATTTCGGAGTGCACTTATACGGTTAATATCGTCTGAAATAAAGCTAATAAGATAAAAGGACATTACATGTATAGGGCGAGAAGAAGCTATTGAAACTGAATACTTTATAATAAATTAACGGAAAGAGAAGGTTAAATTAAACATTATTTTATAAAATCTTAATATATAGTGCAAAAATATATCTATATTTATAAATACGTAAAAATAAATATAAAAAGAATAAAAAAATTGATTATAGTTCCTCAACAGTATATGTATGGAAGATCTCGATATGTGAATAATTATCTTTATAAAAAAAGATTTATTTGTATAATATAATTCTTCTAAGGCAGTTATAATTATTAAATTTAAATTAGATAACGTATTTGATAATTTTAAAAACACTATAATTGTAAGTTCAGATCGTCATTATTCCAAAAATATTAATTACTGCATATATATATATATATATATATATATATATATATATATCTAATAATATTTTTGGAATAATGACGATCTGAACTTAC
>Ga0157363_1001523_pt1 | contig 19428 bp, 9 predicted proteins | sample AttsexASBM1_FD_111477 | JGI IMG/M metagenome (GOLD analysis project Ga0157363, IMG submission 111477) | Fungus gardens microbial communities from leaf cutter ant in Ribeirão Preto, State of São Paulo, Brazil - Atta sexdens ASBM1 | ecosystem: Host-associated > Fungi > Mycelium > Unclassified ... | reverse complement strand
TCTCGAGAAATATATATATATATATATATATATATATATATATATATACATATATATTTATTATATATAATATATATATAATATATATATTTATTATATATATTTATTATATATATATTTATTATATATATATATTTATTTATATATATTTATTACATATATATATATTTATTATATATAAAACAATATTAAATTAGAAACAAATGAAGATCCAAATCGAATAAATCGCTTTATCATCTTCTGGATTAGTTAACATATAATGTATGTACTTTCGTCTCAATTCGATCTCTTTTCATTATAATTAACATAAATGAAAAATTCTGAGAAAAGATATATGTAGATTTTCTGAGAAATGTTAAAAAAACGAAAAAATTTAAAAATCTTTTTTTTAAGGCTCCTGACTAGTTGCGACGACCATGTTATGCGTACATACATGCATACATGTTCATTCGTATATATGTTTTATGTGCGCGCGACGATGTTCAGTTATACTCTTATCAATTTCGGACATCGTCTTGTCGACGTTAACATGATTCTATTCGTTGAACACGGTAATGTACAATGGTACGCGAGATCTAGTTCAATGTGTATGAAGATATGTATGATGAACATGTATGTACGAATGAACATGTATGCATGTATGTACATATGTTCATATATTTATGCATACATGCGTATGTACATACATACATACATACGTTCATCGTTTCTGAAGGGGAACCCAGTGTGTATAGTTAGGGTTAAAAGTAGTTGTTCGATAACGGTTCAATAGATGTTTGACATTGATTCGAAATGTTTTTGATAGTGATTCGATAGACGTTCGATATATGTTTGATAATTGTCATAGACGTTGATGATTGTAGTTCACTAATACTATTAACATGTGGGTATACGACAGTAAAACATTTTTTTCGGTTGATAAGTTAAGTTTAACAGATAAAAGTGCATAAGTCTCGGTGAGACGTCGATGTACGGTGACGAAGACCATGTTAGATATAGATTTTTTTTAAATGTAATATAAACATTTTTTTCTCCGCAAAATCGACATGTCGCAACATGTTTTTTGGTTTGATTACTCTGTTGAATACATAGAAACACAATTTTGCAGTTTCGCATTAGTCAAGCGTACCGATTTTAGTAATACTCATCACCAATGATTATAAGTAAATGAATATTGTTTGATCAACTAGTGAGTAAATATCGTTTTTTTAAGGGAACATATATGAACACAATTATAATACATAATTTTATAATACTACTGTAATTCCATCAATGATTGCGTTTCAAGATTGAAAAGGACTTCATTGTGCAGTTTACAGAATTGTCTATGTATGTATGTATGTATAAATTCACACTGAAATATTTAGATAATAAGATCAGTTTTGATCGAATATAGAACTTCTTTTATTTAATTCATAGAATTAAAATTTATTTAGCTAATTAAAGAAATTTTTTATACGGTTTATAATGTATATATTGTATGTGTATATATATATATATACACACACACACACACATACACAAACAGACACGATGCGCGCGCGCACACGCACGCACGCACGCACGCACGCACGTAGAGAGAGAATGTGTATGTGTGTGTTATTTCTTGTTGAAGCGTTACTTATAAACATTTTACATCAGAAACAAAAATCTTTTATGAATAAAATTAATATTTCTTGTAATTAAAAAAGTAATTAAATATTATAAGATAAATACATAAGAAAAAAGAATTAAATTAATAATTATATAATTATATGTATAAATACGTATAAATTTAAAAACTGTACAGCTAATGTCACGAATTTATCGTGTAGAAAGTTTGTTATTGATCGCAATAATGAGACAGAACTATATTTTACAGCAATTTAATTTTAATTCTATTATAATAATAAATGATTGTTGTTATTGAACAATAATTTATAGCAACAATAATTTATAATATTATAGCATTGAACATAGACCGTGCTAGAGCATTCGAAGAAATAATGTATTTATTTTTTAACAATTTAGGTTTTAACGATTGGTCTCTTATACTTTTAAAAAGAATTTACAATATACAATAAATTTTTAACATTAAACTTACACGAGCAATGAACTCTTCAAGATAATTTAGATTTCGGAAGTAAACGTTTGCACGGAAACTTTAAAACATATTATTCATTTTAGCATCTTATACTTACTCATACATTTAGAATTATATTTTTTTTATTATAATTTGAAGCTGCATCATATCTGTAATATATTTAATGTGAAATTTATTAATGTTAAAATATAGACGTAACAAATTCTTCGAATTAAGTGAAAGAAACTCAGATCGCGTTGAGAGATGTCATGTCATAATCGTTTTTGCATTTTAATAATAAAAAATTACATCACAGCTTATATATTTATAAAGCATTAATTTAAAGAATCTTTAATGTAACAATATTGTAAGTCTTCATTTTTTTGTCTATTTACATTCAGTAAGCGTGATAATATTCAATAACAAAGGGTTATGTCACTCCCTCTGAAAAAATTTGACGACAGATTTCTTTAAATCTGTTTGAAATATCGTTAAACATAATGACATAAGGAAAACACGTTTTTTTAATGCATGCTTAATTTGATTGTTTGTACAAGGATTTATTGAAAGAAAATTTATCGTGAAGGAAGTGACAATGTTGAGAAACGGAACCATTCTCTCATAACATTTTTACATGTCTCATGTCATGAATCTTTCTTGATAAAATCCAAAAAAGATTGCGCTTCCTGGCTGAGTGCTTGTCACTATGGATTGCACTATGAAAAGACAGGATGATTCCGTATCAGCATGGTGAAACGACTAATTACAATGATTGTAATTGATGTAGAAGAGAATGATAACAATAATATGATTCTCATATATATTATTAAAAGATTTAAAAAATGCGTATAGCTGGCTGATACTCAATAGCGACGACTTGACCATTGAGATGCTATTTACGAAGATATAGATTCTTTATGTAATCTGGATATTATTAATACTGTACGATGTGGAAAACATGTTAAGAATTATGCATTACAAAATGTGTTTAAAATATATTAGTAATCGCAATGCCTGAAAAAAATGTATCAAATTTGAAAAATAAAATATAAGATTTCTTTTTAAATGTTTTAATTTCTTTTCCCGAAATTCATTTTTGAAAAGAGAATAGGAGCAGACAGACTTTATATTATTATACAGAGTGTTTGGAAATAATCGCCAAATATTTCATAGGCAGGTAGAATGCACGTATTCGGTTATCTTTATTAATGTCTCGTTAATTATTGGGGAAACTTACAAAATGGTAAAAGACTTTTCGACTCAGTTTAGTCCGCTCTATCTGCCCATGAAATATTTGGCGATTATTTTCAGACATTTTGTATATTATACTTTATTATTATATATATATTATTATATATTATTATCGGCGCCGATCCCTTAGATAAAAAAGATTCGATAGCGTTAGAGTACATTCTTATGATATATGTCAATTTGGTATTCTTCGACCACGTCACAACTATTCAAAGTATAATATATATAAAAAAAATCCCCTTCATTTTAGGATGTAAAAAAAAATGTATAAGATAATTATCTAGATATAGATAAGATAAATCATACAAAAATGTATTTTAGATGAGATAAAGATGATTAATTTTACATTAATCTAGATAAAAGATAAAATTAAAAAAAAATTTTATCTAGATAATTTTTAAGTTTTATTTCTAACTAATTAGATAGTAAAACGATTTAAGATAAAACGCGATTTCATATTTTTATAAATCTTTATTTTTTAAGAACAAAAATTTTTAAACATTTCGTTTGATAAACGATTTCTATGTGGATTAATATTTATTTAAGGATGTAAATCAGCCAATGCGAGCCAACACAGATTAGGCGTGTGTCAAATCATATACTTCATTCTTGAGAAAAAAGTCAAATTTTAACGATAGATTTTGAGCTAACAAAATTTGAAACGAACTTTCCGAACAATTTAATATAAGCTGAGACTTATATATGCGCACACACGCGCATGTCACGTAACCTAATTCGTGAGACCATTTGAACGGGGACATGTGCCTCATTTCGTTTCGAAAAATTTTGTGTTACTTTGATTATTTGAAAAGCGTTTTTATACAAAATAAATGCGTTTTTAATAAATTTAAAAATTATAAATTAAAATGTGTTTTTTTAAAAAACGAACAAATGTAATTAACTAATAAAATTCGTCTTTTATTACATTCGTATAACGCTGTAAATTTCAGAAGTTTCGACTTACAAAGGAAAACTTCATCAGTCATAATAAAGAAAACGTATTTATGTAACCCCAATGTCATTAACGAACTAACATATGATACATAATAAAAATTCTCGCTCTAAACTAATCTTATTTAGTTATTCCTGCGTTAAGATATTACGGATTCTGTATAAATTAACGTAAGTGAAAAATAAATTCTCATCAATATTAAATTAAATATAATAATTTTTTAATCAAAAATTAACATTTAATTGTACAGCATATAGTGGGATAGTCGTTGAAGAAATCCTCAGAATGACGTTTTATAAAATTGTTGATTAAGCTGATTCTCGATAACAACCGATGAAGAACCAATTGAGGCAAATGGAGCGTGCTTTTAATTGATCCATGGAATATGCTCTAACGTGATGCGAACATTTAATCGCCATATTGATTCCAGTGACGCGAACGTATTGGAGCGTGTTGGAACATCCGCAAACAAATCTTACATATTCTGTGACTGAATGCGAATACATAAGCCGGTATTAATGTCGTAAGACGCTAATGCGGCTCTCTGATTGGTTCGTGACTTCTGAAGACCGTACTTAAGATGGTCTTGAATATAAGATCTGACTATGAATAGGCCGGTATTTTACGTTGCACAACACGCTTTAAAGTGCATTCACATGCAAGCGTTAAGCAATGGAAGCAGCAATCAATTAGTTGGATGATGAGCAGTGATATAAAAAATATTTTTTACGCCACTATAAAAATTTCGTTGACTGATTGCTGCTTTTGCTGCTTGACGCTTGCATTTAAATACACTTTTAGAATGCGATCAAGTTGCCGCTACGAATGCTTCGAAACATTTGTTTTTTTATTATTTTATTTTTGGTCAATTAGTGAAATTCTTTCTTCTGATTGATTAATCAAATGCTTCGAAGCATTCGTAGCGGCAACTCGACCGCATTTTATAGCTGCTTTTACATACAGTGTAATTGCGTAAATATAATTTGCGTCAACCAATTAAATCGTTTCAATTAGAATAACATGTAGCAGATTACGGCCAATATAAATGCTCTCTAAATTGAAATGACGGTCAAAATAGCTAATAGACTGTCGGTATTTTGGCTTAAACACTGACGAGATACTATTAAAGACCGTCGGTCCTTGGCAAATTTTCATGACTATTAATGGGGCCCAGGGAGATTCGGAGATAATTGAAGAATGACGTTACCGACAAATAAAAATTTACGATTATTAACATAAATATTTCGATAATTTATTATTAATAAAAAAAATCGAGTATTATTAAGTTTTAAACATGTACAGATGTCTAGAATATAAGATGTATCATTGTGCATGATGCGATAGCAATACTGGAAACAACCAATTAAATTTAGCCCTCTATACACTTTCTTGCGTATAATAGGCATATTGGAATAGCCAACCAAATTTTGCTCACAATTCATTCTCCTACTGCGCATCCTCGGAAATGATACACTTTTTTGTTTCTTCTTACATCACGAATATATCTAGAGCTTTAGGTCGGTATTCATAGTCGAGTTTTATTTCGAAACGTTAAGTAATGTCTTAAGACGCTAATGCAACCTTCTGATTGGTTCGTGACTTCTTAAGACTGTACTTAAGACGGTCTTGAATATGAGATCTGACTGTGAATACCGGCCTTACATTTAGCCGATGCTGAACGTCATCATTGTTGACAGATAGTTGAATTTGTTTATAGAAGCTTATAGAGGTCAAATCTCTATGAAATAAAAAGAAATAAAAATTGTGTAGAATTACATTGCTTAAAGTTTGTTGCAGTATTGCTTAATACAAATTTGGCAGTGTAAGAAAATATAAAGTGTATATATAAAGTCTATATACGGTATCTATATACAATGTTAAAATAAAAAACAAAATGATCACCAACTTCATGAAAAAAATTAGAAAAAATTGGCCATGTGGCCTTTTTAATTGGACACAATCTATTCACGTGATCAATTTGCTCTCTTCCTGTGAGCAGAGATGCCAGTTCAGGGACGGTTTACGATATTAACATCAATCGGCGAACTAGCACGACAAGTAATCATACACACGAGTCGTCTATGTGTTACACAGGCTGATGGCGTTAATCGCGATATCGTAAATCGTCCATAGATTTATAGAAAATTGCATACACTGCATTTGGAAAGATGTTATTTAGCGCTACAAACTGTTTGCGGAACTGCAGATAGCGCTAACAAACACGATCATGATGTCACTAATGGTAGTGTATTACGTCACAATTGTGCGCTATCAACGCTATTCCTTCCGAGGTAGTGTATTGATAACGTTAGCATTTACAAATTCATGAACTACCCTAGCGTAGCGTTGGCAGCGTTTAACATTCGTCAAAGTTAGATTAATGTTTGAGGGGATTCTGTTCTCGAGTGGCACCAAACTTTTCTCTCTTAAAATTTCATAGAGTAAATGTACGTACGTAATGTATGAATTTTTAATTTTATCATAATGAATGCAATCTCAATTTTAATCTCTGCTGGCTTGCCACTGGGCTGGAGTGAACGTAGGTCTTGCTTGTGTATCATTTTTAACTTTTCAAAGTTTCTGCGAAGGTCAACTTGTGTATGTGATTATAAATGTGAAAGTCAGAGATATCTTACTGGCAATTTTTAATTCTCGTACATAAAAAAGTTACTACTGTGGTATAGCGCGGCAGGATATTTTCACTGCAGATGCTTAAGATTTTTAGAAGCTAGATATGCTTCTTCTTTTGAAATCGATAACAGATGTTCAAGGGTTCTTCCTCTTATCTGATTAATTTACTTAGTGTGTTACCAAGTGTAACTATTATTTTTTTGATCTAGTTTACATTGTTCAGATTGTGTTCTGTTATTCAGTAAGAGAAAATAAAAAATTTATGTTACAAATACTTTACAAAACTTAAAAATAATTTTTAATCATAGGGAAAAGTTTGGTGATTGAAAACAGAATCCCCTACATTAACTAAACCTCGACGAATCTCTCTAGTTAAACTTACCTCTGGTTACCAACGCTAGGATCGTTCATGAAGCTTACTAATACTATCGCGTTATTGAGAACAGCGTTTGCATCCATAGCGCAAATGTCTCCCCGAACGTACCCATTATGTTATCTCTTCCATAGGACTACCTGTAGTGCCTGCTAAAATGTGTGACAATTCTCTCACTTCACTCTTCATGCGCCAAGTGCGCAAGACTGCGAGCAATGGGCGTGCACTATGGCGACAAGTGAATACGTCTTTATTCCGGGATTTTTAATAAAATGAAAATTGCAAAATTTTTATGGTACAAATTTTTAAATCAGTTAAGTCCGCTCTACTCGTCCACGAGAAGTAACATGGTTATTCTGACACTTTGACTGAATTATTTATACACATCACAAAATATTTTAAGCTTTTAAAAACTTGAAATAATTATTTTAAAAAAAAACTCCCGACTGCTGCCAAACCATAGTCTAGCAAAAAAAAGAAAAATTTTTTAAATATAGTTAAATTAAAAAAAATTTTTTTAATTAAATTAAAAACGTATATAAATTAAATTTAAATTAATGAATTGAAATTTGAATTAATGAACTAAAAAATTATATTAAAAAAGTAAAACTATTTTAAATGATAATAAAAAATAATTAAAAAAAAAATAAAAAATATAAAGTTAAATTTAAAAAAATTGTTTAAATTGAATTAAATAAATTAATAAACTAAAAAATTAATTTAAATAAAAAATTAAAAATAAATAAAATTAAAAGAAGAATAAAAATATTAATACTAATAAATAAATTAATAGAAAAGCTTCAAAAAGTATGAAATAATTAATATTCATCTAATATTATTGAAATTGATACAATATTATTAAATACTAATCAAATATATAATAATATATAATAATATATAATAATAAGAACAATATTATAAAAGATTTAAATTACGAATTAAAAACTTAATAAAGTCCTTAATTTTTTTATTACCATGAATATATACAATGTCTCTCTAAATAGAGCATGTAAAATTTTTTTAATAATTGTTATGAGCACATAGAAAAAAAAAGTTCAGAAAGCGCGCGCATACAATAAAAGATGTATATAATCAATATAGATTACCAAATGACTAACCGAAGAAGTCGACATTTGCGTAGTTTGAAATAAATTACCGTTGAAACAAATAATTATTCATCATATTAATAATATAATTATTTATTGTATATAATATAATTGAACATATTTATTGTATATAATATAATTGAATAATATAATTGTATATAATATAGTAATATAATTGACATATTTATTAGTAAGTATTAATAAAAAAAAGTATTTGTAAGTATTAATACGTAATTACTTTTAATTAATTTAAACCTTTTAATAATATTGTTCTTATTATTATACATTGATTAGTATTTAATAATATTGTATCAATTTCAATAATATTAGATACTGAATATTAATTTCATACTCATATTAATTTTTGAAGTTTTTCTATTAATTTATTTATTAATATTTTTTTCTTCTTTTAATTTATTTATTTTTAGTTTATTAATTTATTTAATTCAATTTTTTAAATTTATTTAACTATATTTTTTAAATTTTTTCTTTTTTTGCTAGACTATAGTTTGGCAGGGAGTCTTTTTTCTAAATAATTTATTCTTCTTTTAATTTATTTATTTTTAGTTTTTTTTTAAATTTTTAATAAGTCGTATCAGTTATTTTATTGACCGAATAATATTATTACAGAGCTAAGTTCATTTCTGGAACCTAACAACTATTTGAAATTGGTATTTTTACATATTCAATCATTGAGTCATGTGGTAATGTTTGTCGTAATAATAACCAATATTTATTAATGGAGAAAAATTGAATACGTGTATAAATAATAATAAATTAAATTAGATTGCTAATGAAATAGCATATTTCAATAGAAAATCGTCTTGAACTGAATAAAATTTAATATTACCTGTGAGAACGTTGTTGTTTCAAAACCATTGCAGTTAGTTTGACAACGTCATGATCCTTGTATTGTCATATTATTTTCTATTGTGTTAAAGTCTTGTCATATTAATAAATTTATGTTTGCATGGAGTGAAGTAAAAATTTTCTTTCTTTCTATACAATCATTTGAACATTTTGATACTTTATTAAATAGAAGATATTTTGTTAATAATTTACTGCATAATGATCTAATATTCACGGCACAATCAATTAAAATATAGTTGTTTGGCAATAACGTATATATGAAATATAAATAAAATATATATAGAAATTTCATGTAAAATTTAGGCTCTCAATCTATAAGATCTTTCTAATACCATGTGTTGCAATATTGATAATTAATTGAAAAAATAAATATGAATTGTTTAATGATATAAAATTTTTAATCTCATTTTTGTCGAAATATGGTGCAATATATAACTGTAATATGTTATCAAAAGCATAAGTGTTAGTCAACGAAAATTCTTTTATTATTGATTTTAACTGATTGTGTATAATAATATCATAATACCATAATGTTATCATCATTTTTCATTATTGGAATTTTTATTAATTTATTATTAAGCGAAAATTGGTTTTCGATATTATCCGTTCATAAATATTTGCTTCTTTTTTATCATAATTCACGCCAATTTTTCACTTCTCTTGTTAATAATATACCGTTTACTATGTTGTTCTCACTGTAATCTTCACAAATTCGCTCTTGCTCATATCTTTCTTCATCTAACGGTTTAGAACATCCATCTATCGCATTTTTGCAAATATAACTTCTATGAGCTCCAGTAGCTTTATCTCTGTTACTACAAACTGGACATTAATTTGTTATACTTGATGAAGGGTTGGATTGTAACTATTTAAAAGTTAAAAAAAATTAATCACTTTTACCTTAGTTAATTTTAATTTCATTAATTTTTAACTTAATTAATTTAGTTTACTTTTAAATTTTAACTTATTGAGCTTTTTTAATTACAATTTTTTTATGTTATAATATAATGCCAATATTTGTTTTAAGGTGTTAAACATTACAGAATTAATTTAAAAAAACTCAATGATTTAGGAATTAAAAATTCTAAATAATAAGTCACATTATGGTAACTAGTTTTGATTGACTCGTTACATTTTGTTAATTCTCTCTTACATTTGAATCACACTAAGTGTGATTCAAATATTACTTTAAGTATCATAAATAATTTATTTTAGTAATATAAATATGAAATAAGCCTAAGAAGAATTATTATAAAACAGTATTACACACCCATTTTCTAAATTTTTATATTTTTTTTATAATTTATATATGAATAAAAAATTGAATTTATCTAATAATCTATATTGTAATGTTATTTATAGTAATGTTATTTTAAAACAAATTATGACATTTTGATCTCAAAAATAATTTTTTAAATTAACTTTTTTTTTTAATTTAAGTTAATTCAATCTTAATTTTTATTAAATTAATCTTTTGTTCCTTCAACTTTTAATTTAATATTATTAATTTTATAATCAATTAATTTTAATTTAGTTTTAAAAAAATATTAACTTACCCAATCTTGACTTGATGTATTAATGATTTCATCTTGATTTGACTGTATCATTACTTATTTCGAAATTTGGCTCTTCTGTTTTATCCTCTTCCGTTTCATCTTCTTTCATTTTATCTTTTTATGATAAATGCTTGGATTGTGTGAGTTTAATACATTCGCTCAAAAAATTTATATGTTTTAAAATAAATTCATCAGCTCTCACTGGAGTTTCTTCATTTTTGAGAAGAACATTTTTTATTATATTAAAATCTGCTTCTACAAAAGCACTACTTGCTGATATGCGTCCATATCCGAATTTGTCATGACACGATTACAGGGTAAGTAAATATTTAATGTCTTTCATTATTCTGTCAGCAAATTTTGGCAAATAACGTGCGTTTTCACGATCTCCTTCAAAAATATGAATATATAATATAATAGATGGATATCCTTATATATAAGGACATCATATGTCCTTTCAACAATATTAATTATTTTCAATCAACATCCATAATCAACATCCTTTTCGATTATTTTAGCTCATTCTGTCCACTTGTTTGCATCATTATCTTCATGCTTTTTATCATTCATATCTTCTTCAGTTTCCGCATTTTCGAATAAACTTTCTTTCAATGCTATAGACATTTGATTTTTATTTTCTGTTCTTAATAATAAATTAAAATGCCGTCTTGTGTTATTCTTTCGGTTTCATTGCGTGCAATTATCAAAATCGATTTTAATATAACTTTTGCCATCTCCTCATTGCGACATAAAATTAGTTATTCCAATAATGATAAATAAAATTGTTTAATATCAATCCACACATCTTTGAAAAAGGTTGCATGTTTTTTTAATAAAATGTGCTACGTCGATACGGACATAGAAGTCTGATACATAATTATCTTCATAGGCATCAGTTCTGACGATTCTCAATTGTCAAATATCAGAAAAATTACGGACTGCTGTTATTAAAAAAACTTTAGAAAAGTCGCAAACAACTTTTCGAAGGCGAGAAGGCACCTGATCCACTAGTCAACCAAAATTGTATGGAGTTTGTATTGTGACTTCTGTATTCATTTGGGCTACTGGAAAAAGTCCACCTTGATTATAATCGCAATTTATCACACAACTATAGAAAAATATATGCTTAGAATTCGAATTATCTGGCTTCCGAATTTTTTTACTATGCTTCTGGTAACGTCGATATACGTCGTATATACAAGCTGGTTTTGAAGTTGCGTACGCACAATAAACATCCAGTTGATAATTTCCCCAAATGTACATAAACAGTAATATACGGGTTTAATCCAATACTATGTATAATTCCTGTTAATTTATTGAACTTCATTATATGTAAAGCTTTTATAGGATCTTTGTGAATATATTTTTTTCTTTAATATTTCATGTTTTGCAATGCGTAATACTTCAACTGTATAAATGTGGAGGTTCTATGACATCATTATGATCCATGTTTGTATTTTTCTGCCATTTCTACTCTATATGCTGTTGTAGATTTTCCGCGCAAATTTTTCACAACTGTTTCTCGTATTAGTTTATGAAGAAATCATTTATTGCAGCGTCCATTACCTTCCGTAAACCTGCAAAATATTTTTGTGCTTATATCATTTTCATCCGAATTATCGATTTTGCATTTAATGATTGAACCACAATTTCCGTTAGTGCCAATTATCCTAATTGTCTATCATAAATCTCAACTTGTTGATTTTTAAAATTAAAACCACATGAAAGTTTAGTGGCTTCCCAAATCTTCTGGCACAATACATGTTGCCACATTCCAGATTGCAAAATGCTGTATGTCTTACGATTCTGTTACATTTATCCATTTTTCGATATTTCTTGTAAATTATCATATCTCGAAAATCACTTTTTGGTATATTTATAGTAAAAATAGTTCTGATTTACTTATCTGTTGATTTATCTTGTGACGACTTGTGACATACTCTTAGATGCTTAAATCATTTTTCAAGGTTTTTTGTTCGCTTCTTGGAATTATTCCATTCCATCAAAAAAAGAATAATTCATTAATTGATCTCGAATATACAATATCTATTACATACAACAAATATATAAAGAGCTATTGGTAACATAAGATCATTAATTTGTTTCAATAAATTTAACTATATTTCATCACACTTTGATATTATTTTCTTATTATTTAAAATAATTTCATTTTCATAATTTATTAAAAACTCGATTACTTTGCTTTTATCTATTTTAATAGGTCTCCTACAAATAGGCATAATTATTGAATAATTATTGAATAATTATTATCCACAAAATGTAATGATACAAACGGCAAATATTACGATAAATACTCTTACACTCGCAATTCAGCACTGACTGATCAAAATAAGAAAAATCTGTCAGGGAAGAGAACATACGAAAGACAGAGTAAGACATACATAAAACAAACGAAATTGCACTGTCGGGCCGTTACTTTAATCTTTTGTCCAGCAGTGAACATTTGATAGATTTTTTGCGATCTATTTTCGCGATCGATATCTACCATGTCTTATATCTGGCGCCGATACGGCAAAATCTATCAAACCGCTGTTTATCGCTGGATGGAAGATTAAAGTAATGCGGCAGTGCATACTTCGTTTGTTATACGTATCTAACTTTACGTCGTATGCTCTTTTCCCTGACAAATTTTTCGTACTCTCAGTAAGCGCTGAATTGCGAGCATAAGACCAAAAATTATATATTTTTAAAGTACATAGGGAAGAGTTGCCGACTGGTCGCTTAAATCGTACTTCGTCAATATTTTATACTATATTACTTTTATACTATATTATTAATGAGAAATGAGTAATATAGACCAAAATATAATATACTACGTCTTATTTTATAAACATTAACGGCGTTTTAAAAAATCAGGTATCTGATATCAATTTTTAATCAACTTATACAACTAATAACAACACATCCAATTACTATAAATTTCAATATATATTTTTATAAAAGTAGATGTATTGTAGATGTATATTATATATCTACTGTATATTTGCAACATAAAGATTAAATTAATATTTTTACAAAATTCATCAAGTTTCTTAAATCGTATTATCACGAGATAAGATTCATAATTAACAATAATAAAATTAATAATTGATATCAATACAAATGTTAAGTACAATAGGAAAATATATCTGAGCCAATATTTTCATGGAATTTGTCTTTTGATTATTGTCATTTAATAAAGTATTTGTTTTTCATCGATAAATTATTAAAATTAGGAATTAATTAATTATTAGGTATTAGTTAACGATTTATTATATATTATATATTAGTTAACTTTTATTCAATTTTCAATTATTTTCATTCAAAATCAATTCGCTGTTTGCATTCTAACTGGCACTTCACTCTTGTAAAAGTACGGTGGATGCTCGCTTCGGGTGATTTTCCGGTCCAAGAGGGTGAGCACAAAAATCTCGTTGTGCATATTTTGAAAGCACATAAATGGAGAAACAATTTGAACTTGAAACCAATTTGCTGTTTGTATTTAAACTGGCATTTTACTCTGGCACCGTTGTTATAATATGAATCGAAATTTATTGATATATATTGATATATATACGTATATTTCTTAAACCGTTACTATTACAATAATTTTGATTTATGATATTGAAAGCACATAAAAAGCACATAATTTTAGTGTATTAATTTTTTGACTTTGTATTTAATTTAATAAAGGAGATGCTAACTTATCATTAAATCAGCACCTCTACCTTTAATCGCAATTTTCTGCTAAACCGAACACAAAAATGTGCTTAATTTTTGAGCACAATAGAGCACATTAGAGCACAAAATTAACACATGAATAGCATTTAATTCTAATAGATGATGTTTTGATTTTTTGTGGGGAGGGGCGGTGCTAGCTTATTACAGACATTATGTTTAGCTCATATTGAGATATGTATAAGGTATGGAAAATAATGATAAATCTTTCGCATAGGTACAGAATGGATTAAACTGAAAAGAAAATCTTCTACCATTTTGCAATTTTCGTGATAGTTAACAAGATATTAATTGCAAAAAATTGTAGAAAATTGTTTATTTTCTTCGCATAGAGCTCTAAGAACTTTTTTAGAATTTTTTCAGAATTTTTTAATACCGTATTTTCTCATGTTGATAAAAATAAGAAAATACAATACTAAAAAGTTGATAAAAAATTCTGAAAAAATTCGTAAAGTTCTATGAGAAAAAAATAAACAATTTTCGTCTTGCAGTTTTTCTGTAAAATTGATGGTATCTGAATAAAAAATTATTGAAGACCAATTTTCGGCAATTTTTAGCAATTAATATCTTATTAATTGCGAAAATTGTAAAATGGACTCCGTTTAGTCTACTCTACATATCCGCTCTGTCAGAGTGGAAGAACTCTGTCAGAAAAACTATCAGACATCCTATATATTTATGTGAGAATCAGCCGCGCTTGCAAAATGCTCACATGTATGGTATTGTTTGTGTTCGACTAGTCCAATACGCGATGTCGACTCGTAGTCCTTCTACATATCTATATGTTTAGTTATATTATATAACTTTTTTAGTTTAGTTATATGTAGTTATATTATAGTTATACATCCACTTCGTACGGGAACTTCGATGATCCACATTCAGTGTGGATCATCGAAGTTTCCGTACGATTGCAAAAATTAAGCATATCGTTGGATATAACAGTGCTTTCAAAAATTTGCACATTTCTGGCCGATTTCGGCGAGCGACTCAGTAATGCAAATTTCGGACCGCTTGCAGTACAATTACTACCATGAAGGGAACATAAAAAGGTACATACACTACGATGAATCTATATCTGTGTATATTTGCGCATGCGTTGTGTGTCCGTTTATGCTCTCTTCAGGCTAATAACCGTTCTGCAAGCGGCCCGAAATTCGCATCACTGCCCCCATTACCGCTCAAGACTCGGACACTTACGTGACGCTCTGGCTCAAGATCTCTGTAGCTTCAACATGCGGAAGTTCTTACATTATTAAAAATATTTTTCGTGCAAAATAATTTTTATTTTCTTAAAAAATCAAATAGTAAATTTTCTAAAACATTTTTCATAATAATTCTTGCCCAGAAACCATTCAATAATTATTTTAAATTTACAATGAGAAATTTCTATAACAGACTTGCAAAGATTGAAGGTAGGAAATATGTGAATCTGGAAATTTCATGTTTTCCATATGAAATCTTACAAAGTCTCAAGTAACAGAAGAAAAGAAATTGCGATATAGAATTCTTCCCAGATAACATTTATATTGCATAAGATATCTAAAAGACATCTTTTAGATATTTTATGCAACATAAATGTTATCTGGTAAGGATTCTATATCGCAATTTCTTTTTTTCTTATTTGAGACTTTGTAAGATTTCATAATTTTACCTAAAAAATAAATAAAAAAGGGCTCGAAGGAATAAGCGCTGTTCAGAGTGCGTAAATTGTTCAAAGAAATCTCTCAATATAAAAGTTAAATTTATTGAAGAGACGACAGAACAAAGAAAAATCATTATATGATAAAAAATTTCGTACGTTTTGGTTAGTTTTCTAATCTTCTTTAGCGATAACAACGCAACGTTACATACTTAAATTGCCTAACGTATACAAAAAAAAAATCGGAAAATGTGAAATTCATTTATTGCAGTCTCTAAGGAAACCAAATTAAGTAATCTCTGTCGAGAATACATTTTTCATGCCAGTTATAAGATTGGAAACTTATAATTTTCGGTGTCTTTAATAATAAAATGAAATAAGAATTTTTTTTATATGGGAAAATGGATGTACAAAGAATTCATCCGTCAACGGAAACTACAAGCACATAAAGTAAACAGCTAGTCCAAAGTTTTGATAGCAATGTCCACAATTAAAAAAAGTCTTTTTAAGTCAAATTTTAAAATAATAAATAAATGATAAATAAAATGTACAGTACGAAAAGACGTGTCGATCATACATCGTCAAGCAATGAAATGAACAGAAATCGTGAAAGCTCGCCGATTAAAAAAAATTTGATAATAAAAACAAACAAACGAGTTGAAATAATTAAAGTATACTTGGTTTAGTTCTGTGTTTGTTTTCAAATTAATGCTATTATTCTGTTGCGCATTCTGAACAGCGCTTATTCCCTCGAGTCCTTTTTTTATTTATTTTTTAGCTACTTTTAAGTTAGGGAAACGTGATATTCAAATTTTATATAATTTTATCATTTTAAATTCTTGACTAATGATTAATTGTTAACATTCTCTTTAACGTATATAATACCATCTTTATATAATTGTTTAATATTCTTTTTTAAACGTAAATTTAAAACTCGATGTAAATTTATAACAATTATTATTATGGTTTCTGATAGACAAGAATTATTATGACAAAATGTTTTAGAAAATTTAGTATTTGATATAGAAAAGTAGGCTCGTATAAATGCAACGCAATAAATTAAAATATTAAGGCTTTTTTAAAAAACGAGCAAACCTAATTAACTAATAAAATTTGTCTTTTATTACATTCGTGTAACGCTATAAATTTCAAACATTTCGATTTACAAAAGTTTTCATCAGTGATAATAAAAAAAATGTATTTATGTAATCCCATAAAATGTCAACGAACTAACATATGATACATAATAAAAATTATCGCTCTAGGCTAATCTTATTTAATTATTTCTGCGTTTAGATATTACGAATCGAAATAAATATCAAGTCAGAAGTTTGAAAGTCTATATAATTGTAAAATTGTATTTAACTAGTTTAATTTTATATAAAATATGATTCCGAATGAGGATTTCTTCAATGACTATCCTATTATATTCTATACAATTAAATATTAATTTCTGATTAAAAATTATATTATATTAATTCAACATTGATATTGAGAATTTATTTTTCACTTACGTTAATTTATATAGAATAGTCAATTTCAAATTGTGTCTTCGTGTATAATAAAACTGTTGAGTGTCAGACGATTTGGAATGGACTGATATTGTAGGTCATAAAGTATATATCGATGTGTCATGAAATAAACAAGTATGTTCTAAAATGTTAAAAAATATGCTCACGTATGTCGTCAAGTATGTTAAAATAAGATTTATCCAATAACTCAGTATCTATATCACTTTTTTGTCCCTTTATGTAAATCATTTTTAAAATGTTTCTTTTCCGGAAATTTGTCTCATAATCTAAAATTTCAATATTTTCCCAGTCAAAACTATGATTGGAGTTAATAATGTGTTTTGTGACCATTGAGTGTAGATTTTGGAAGAGGAATTTGGATTCCTCTAATCTTACATTGTTTCGATGCTCTTTAATTCTAGTTCGAAGCTGTTTCTTCGTTTATCCGACATAAGAGACAATTATATTACAGTTAATTTTATAGATTATTAATTACATTATTTACATTATTTACATTAATTACATTATTATTATCTAGATGCTGGTTTTTATCTTTGTGTGTCTTTATAAATGTTGCGACCTTTTACTCAGTCTTATATGAGTGGAAGTAAGTGCTGAGGTATTTGTGACTTTGTATGCTTTATTGCACGCTCGCTGGCAACGGTACAACGATGATTGTAATGGCGGAAGAGCCTCTCTCGAGGAAGCCATAAGCGCTGGTAGTTTTTTACAGAGGGAGCCATAGGCGCCAATAGTGAATGCACCGGCGTTAGTGTAGTCGCAGAGCCTGCATATAAGGATCAAGGATTGAATAATAAATTTATCTAATTTGTTGAGACATCGATACCCTATCATTTTTTATTTATCTATTACATTGGTAATCTTATTCGTCGATCTAATATAAAAAAATATAATCAATGTTCTTTATTGTCTCATCTTCGTTTTCGATATTTGAATTATTAGTCTTAATTGTCAAATTAGATCTGTTGACTGCTAAGTTTCTAATCCTTTTATTGATATGATCGAAAATCATTTTCAGACGATAATTTGTTCAAAATAAAATTTCAATAACAAGTTCTAGGTTCTTTTTGTAAAAAGATGGATTGGATAACAATAATGCCCTATCTACTAATCCGAATATAGTTCCAACTTTATGACAAGTAGGATGGTTAGAGAAAAAAGACAAATATCTACCTAAAAATTTTTTTGTGATACCAGTCTATAATAATTTTATTATCTTTGTTGATAATAGATATATCAAGAAAATTCAAACAATGGTTCTCCTCAATTCTATTCAATTGCAAATTTTATTAGGTGTACAACTTTGCTTCCGCCGTTTTTTTTCCGAAATTCGAGGCTTTATTGTAAAAAACTGGTTATACATTTTCAAAATATTGCCCATTGCTGGCCACTACTTTCTCTCATCTTTTGGGTAGCGTACGAATCCCGCGTCGAAAAAACTGATCATCTTTTGAGGCTATCCATGAATCGATTCAATTTTTTAGTTCTTCATAAGATCGTTCATAAGTGCTGGTCAGCCAGGCCATGTGCCATTGATCGAAACAAGTGATAGTCAGAGGGAGCAATGTCTGGAGAATACGGCGGGTGAGGTAGGTCTTCCCATTTCAACGTTTCCAAGTATGTCTTGACCACTTTCGCAACATGGGGTCGAGCATTGTCATGCTGCAAAATCACTTTATCGTGTTTCTCGTTGTATTGCGGCCGTTTGTCTTTCAATG
>Ga0157363_1001522_pt1 | contig 19429 bp, 6 predicted proteins | sample AttsexASBM1_FD_111477 | JGI IMG/M metagenome (GOLD analysis project Ga0157363, IMG submission 111477) | Fungus gardens microbial communities from leaf cutter ant in Ribeirão Preto, State of São Paulo, Brazil - Atta sexdens ASBM1 | ecosystem: Host-associated > Fungi > Mycelium > Unclassified ... | reverse complement strand
TTTTTTTTAATTTTTTCCGATTAATATTTAGATTGTTAAAATAATAATAGCAAAAAAGCTTAAAAAAATAAATTCTACTATATTCTTACAAAGATTGTTTCGATTAGTATATTCTCAGTAGTCACTGATCAAATCAATCACAAGCGAATTTATAAACTTGTCTCGAAGATTAGTCAGTAGTAGATATTGCATTTCGATACGAGAATCTCGGAATATCGTCTCAGAACTTTTCGTGTCATTAAAAGTAACATTTCCAAGATTATCATATGTTTTTTTTTGTCTCGTCTCGAAAAAATTGGAGACATATCAGAATAAGAAATAAACATTACTTATGAAAAAGTTCAGAGGTACTTATCATAGAATCGAAGTTATCCTATTCCCTAGATTTCTATTGTGTTTTCGAAAACGGAATAATTCCGAATCCGGAATCGGAATCCATTCCGATTGTTTCCACATAATAGGTGCCCAGTCATTGATTCCGTCGCATCGGCTTAATAAAAAACACATATTTTTGCATCAGCAATAACCAAAATTAATTAAATTTAAATATTAAAAGATCAAGCTCAAATCAAATAATTGATTTAAAAAAATTAATTGTATAATATTAGTTAAGAAAATTAATTAATATACATTTACAGCTCTTAATGACAATTAAAACATTTTATTCATTTGAATAAAATAAAAATAAAGTGTTGTAATTATTATTTATTGTTATTATTTATTGTTATTAATTTATTATAACTTTAGAAAATATTCTTACTAATATTTTATGGAGTATATTTTATGGAGACACAAACATAAATAAAGATGCACCAATCTCAAAATTTTTTACAAAATTTACGAAATTTTACAGCGTGAATTAAAAATTGCGCACAAATGCGATTTACAGTTTTCGAAAGAATGAATTTTTGTAAAAAATTTTGAGATCTGATGTAACTGATATATCTTTATAAAATATCAGGCTAATTTTTGAAGTATCTATCTGAAAAACAGAAATTTCAAGCTGCAAAATGGTGATCCTTTAATTTTGTTGAGTAGTATATTATAATTATCATTTTTTATTTATTATTATTATTATTATTATTATTTATTTATTACTTATTGTTGTTACTTATTACTTATTGTTGTTATTTATTTTTTACTTATTTATTACTTATTATCATTTTCTTATAATTTATTATTATTATCTTTATTTGTTTATTTAAGTGTCGCATCATAAGTTTATTATTTAAGAGTTGTAATAATTGAATAAATAATTGGACAATCGTCATAAAAACAAGTAAAATATATTTATAATAAATATATAAATATATAATATTTTATTATAAATATATAATAAAGTTTTTAAGTTAAATGAAAAATACCGAAGAGCGATAACAAAGAAAAGATCTGTTTTATCAATGAATTTTTTCAGAAAAACTATGCATTTAGTCGGTTAAGGGTCCAATAAACCAGTTTTTGAGAAAAAATATCCTTAAAACTAAATCACACTCCTAATAGTATTATTAATCATGTTCTCCTTTTATCTGATATTTCATTGATTCGTTGCTTTTTGCATAGATTATCACACATTATTTTTCTTTATATCTTTATGTCTTTATGACAGTTATAAATATGCTGTTTGATTATATAAATATTTCAAATAAATGAAACAAAAATAGTCAATATTCTCGAATGTCTCGAGATAAAATTCAGGAATCTCGAGAAGCGAGAATATCGGTCCATCGAGACGATGTAAAAATATCAATCATTTGTTTTCGTCGAAACTAATACCCTATTTATAGTCCTTCCTTAAGGAAAAGGATTCCTTGTTTCTCATTTCACATTTCATAAACCTTCTTTGACCAAACAAGGAGCCTTAGCTTCCTTTTCTCAAGGGAGGTTACAAGTTTCCTTAAGAAGATGTAACCTTCATAACTAAGCAAATTCCGTTCGTCACACTTTGACTTTTATTTTCGATAACTTTTAATTTAGATTTGTCGCATCGATCTTTTAATTTTCAATAGCTTTTTCTTCGAAAATATTAAGCTGCGCCAAAAACATTTTCTCCTTCTCCATGTAATGAGTAGCATTATGGCGAATTCAATTGGAAGCACTAGTGCGCACTGATGTATATTACAGCTGATGTATACTGATTTAATTTGAATATAAAAATGAAATGCAAATATTATGAAATACATACTTTATCTAATAGTACAATAAAATGTATTGAGTATTACACGATTTAATCGAATCTATGTTTATTTACAAACATATCTTTACGTTATTTTGTGTACGGCGCACTGAGTGTCCAATCGAATCCGCTTAGTTTTATCTTTTTTCATTATTTTTGCAAAATGATCACGACTTTATTTAATCAACAATGCCTTCACAGCCTTTATTTGTAATTCACGATATTAAAAAGTTTATATATATATATATATATATATATATATATATATATACACTATATATTATGATATGCTACCTTCAGTATGTTACTAAAAATCCCTAAAATATTCTTTCTTGATGAAAGAAGATTTGAAATCCATTTACGAAACAAGGAGACTTTGGAGAATCGAGGAATGTTTCCTCCACTCTTGAAATGAAGAAAGACTATGAATATGGATGTAAGTCTCAATATTTTCTCGTCTGATCTCGCTCGAATGCTAATTAGCAATCAATCTGTAAACAAATGTAACTTCGTTTCTGAAATTTTTATTTGTGCACAAAAGTGCTTGTAGACAATCGATCTTTAGGCAAATGAGATGTAGGCAAACGATACTGTAGCCAATTGAATTGTATAGGCAAAAGGAGCTTTCTCTCCATATATATATATATATGTTTTTTTTCTTCCCTCCTCCAAAATTTATTTAACTCATCGGTCCTTAATTAGGGATTAAAGGTGGAATAAGGTTTAAATTGAATTATAAACTATATTTAAAAAATAAAATTTCTTTAATGATAATAATTAATTTGTTCAAAACAATCTTTATGCTGCAGATATGCAGATGGATTCGATTATCCGGACATACAGCTGATATTCTCGGCTTTCTCAGATTATGGAATTCTTGCAGCAAATTTATACGGGGTTGAGTCGAGTACCGCCACTAGATTGTATGAAAATATCACAAAAGATACTCAAGCTTTCGGAATTTTTCCGCTTCTTTTAAGACCACGCAGCAGAGGCTTCATCGAGCTAAAATCGACTGATCCGGATGAGGCTCCCGCTATTGTTCCAAATTATTTCGAGGACTCACGTGATCTCCAAATTCTAGTACGTTACTATCATTTTTTTGATTGTAAAAAGGCACAATAACTGCTTTCAACTGATGATTAACTAACTTATTGGTAATAATAGAGCCAATTAGTGTACGAGATATTTATAATTTGTGAACATGCTTCAGTTTGCTCACGATAAACACGATAAGACAGAGTTTCGCGGAAATTATAAAATTAAAAACAAGATAATAAATTATTGAAGATAATCCCAATCATAAATAGATTCTCTAAAAAATAAATCTCCTCATTAAGTCAATATTGAGCCGTATAGTACTGACTTTTTCGAGAATTAAAATAATTATCAATATTGAAAAGAAATAGTTAAGAAGGCTTGGGTAAAAATGTGTTATAAGGGCTTGAAAGAGATGATTATGTTAATTTCATAGGTAGAGAGCGTGAGATTTATGGAAAGGATGAGACGTACTCGTCTTATGCGGAAGTTAAATGCTCGATCAAATCCAAATCCGATACCAGGATGTTCGCAGTTTGATAGCTCGTCGGACAAGTATTGGGCTTGCTACGCACGTCATTTCACATCGACAATATACCATCCGGTTGGCACTTGCAAGATGGGCCTTGCCAGCGATTGTTACGCCGTCGTTGATGCTAGATTAAGAGTTCATGGGATTGCAAGACTACGAGTGATCGACGCTTCGATCATGCCGTATCTAGTTTCAGGGAATATTAACGTACCAACGATTATGATTGCAGAGAAAGGTGCCGATATGATAAAGGAAGATTGGCAATCTTGATTCGCCACACGTGCTTAAGATTGCGTTTCGCAAATGATCAACGCAGGCTATCGCCATTTTTTATATTACTGTATGTATAATATAATATAATTGATACATTTTTTTTATAATAATCGACCATAAAAAAATTATTTGATTGATGAACTTTGACTGTGCTTCTCTATTTTGTTAATAACACTAATAGATAATTGTACAATCATCATGATTGACATTTGTTTAGAAACATAATAAAACATTTAAATCTGTTCTACTATGTGCTTTTTGTTTTCAGTTTTTTGCTTTTTACTATTTTTTTACATCTTTTACATCTTTTTGCTTCTTATTCGGTTTTTTGTTTTATATCATATCTGAGATAAGAATTAACGAACTTCGAAAAAAACAAGAAATACATAGCAAGAAATATAATTGTCGATAAAACGGTTATAAAGGAGTTAAAAGCAAAAAGTAAAAAACAAAAAACAGGAAACAAAGAATAGAGTTATAGAATAGGCTTTATAAATAGTAATTGTTTGCAGAGTGCTTACTTTCGTTACAGAACACTAATTATAATTCAAAGTTATCTTAAATTCCTGTCCCATTATCTAATTATATTTTTCGTTATTATCATAGTAAGACGTTATTATCATAAATTATGATAAATGCAAAAAGCTTTAAGAATGTTTCGTTATGGTGTGATATTTAAGTTTCTCAAATATATTCCAATATTTAAATGCATATCTTCGTTTTTTTACATCTAAAAATATGATGATAATTTTATATTGAATTGAGATAAAAATTATTTTCCCTTTATGTCATTGATCTTTCATTATTTTTCAAATTGCGTAATTACATCAATATACATTGTAGATCATTATTATTTATCAATTTAATTATCAAAAATTGAATGTTTGCTGTGCATGTTTTAACACGATGTACATTTATCATGCTCGCATGAACAAACCTCTATATATTGCAATATATTATTTTATATGTTATATTATTTTATATACTGAGTATACAAAAAATCCTGGACCCTTAAATATCTTGATAAGTAAGAATATCTGAGAAAAGTTCAGTAACATTGTTTATTAAAATTCATAGAATGTAAATTGAGAGTACGCGGGCGTATGTGCGAATGGTACGATATGTATGCATACAGTCAGCTAAAGATCTTGTACAGTAGATACAAAGAAACTTATTTATAATTTATACTTCTTATTTTATAAATTAACAATAGTCCTTAACAATGACAACTCGTTTGGTTATAATTAAATGTGAATACGTATTATTTCAAATTCATATGTGCGTATACGTATTTACTTTCAATTATAATACGTAATGACGTGTGATCCATGTATACAAGTGCGTGATGCGTGTTGTTAAATTAAGGCCTTTTTCTCCACCGCATAAATATGCGGTCTTTTTGTGCTTTTTCATATATCCGAAATATAAATAGCGACAGAGGGTTCACTTTCTTACTATAAATCAGTATAAATTCTTCGCCTACGGTATCTGCGGGATAATAATAAGAAGTTAACAGAGCCTCGTAATATCAGCTAGAAGTAATTTCACATTTAAGGTAAGATTTTTTATTCTAATAAAAAGAACAAAATGCGAGATATAAAACACTGTTTTACATTATCGTACATCATTCGTTATAAATTATTCATAAACACATTATTCATAAATTATTATATGTTCCATTAAATGAAAATATTGTATATTATACGGTTCAAGAATCAAAATACTACACAGCAAAAAAGTTCGTAAAAATAAGTTATAAAGTATTTACTATTTATTTATTTATTTACCATTTATTTTGAATAGTAATTTTTGTGAAAACGTTTGAAATTTTTAGTTGAAACCATTAGAAATTATAATTACACTGAGAAAAAAATGCTGTTGATTCAATTAAAGTCTATGTTACGGGCTGTCACTAACATAAGTAATTAATTTATGTGTATTTTTATTGAATATGACGAAAAGGCAAAAATTAATTATTTCAATAATCAAGGCCTTGTGACTTTAATTGAATCAATAGCATTTTTTTCTTAGTATATTTATAAATCATGTGATCTAATCGTAATCGTATTCTACATAATTGGCCAATTTTTGATCTTTATGTCTCAAAAATTACTGCTCGAAAGTTCAAGCTAAAAACGATAAATATTCTCATAATTTATTTTTTTTAATTTTCTTGTATTTTGATTCGTAACATTTTAATTGGTAATTTTGAGACTTTATATAATAGAAGTTCATGCAATTTTTAAAATGAAAAAATTTTTAGCGTCCATTTAACAGGGCTACATCATGATTGCAGTAAATTTTCAACGAACAATCGATTTATTTCTTTATTGGCGTTCGATGAAACTTCACTTGTATTTTTTTAATTCAGCATAAGTAATTCAGCGTTTGACCGAGTTATGTAAATACAATTGTGATTTCGAGATCCAGACTCTTTTTCTAATAATTTTTAACTAATGTACCACATAACACGTGCGCGCGCGAACACAATACAATTTATAATTTCTCTCTCTCTCTCTCTCTCTCTCTCTCTCTCTCTCTCGATAAAAGAAATTCTTTAATGATTCACCGGATGAACAAATAGCATGTTTAATTCGTTTCTGGCTTCCTCAAAGCTTGATCACTCGATCGTAAATCCTCAAAGAGTAAGTCCTAAATGCATTAATCCACGCGGTGTGAATCCTGCTTGAAGCCGAGATGAAGACTTTATTGACGATGACGTCACACCACGTGTGTTTTCTTCGTCAACGAATGTCAGACCCCACACAATGTGTTTCTCGATTAGTGCATATAGTGTGGTCGTGGTTATGCTGTCTTTTTTGACTGTACCAAACGGTAGGTGTTGAGAATATGATCCTATTGCAAATTCGAATCGCTCTGAATCAATCATTTAAAATGATTTGTAGTCCTAGTGATAAGATAAATTGATTAGTGCCTACATATTCTGTATCGTTGTAAACGTCATCGAAATGCCGATCACGATGAGTTGTAAAGCTTTCACATTTTTATCCAGATCTCAGGTAATATTTGGAAAAAAGTTAAGTCTAGAAATTAAACATTTCAAATCACTTCTTACATTAAGATATATCTTTTATGTGTAACGTAGAGAGATTCGCGAAAGTTTTGAAACTTTCTTAAAGGAATCTGCTTTAGCTCTTTATGTAACAATTTGTTGAAATAAATATCTTTGACCTAAATATAATAAAATCGATAACTATACGATCACCATAATTAAACAATTTTCTAGTGATGAAAAAAACTTGAATAAAAGAAAATTTTAATAAAAATTTCAAGAAACTTTCTGCGTCTAGTAAAATTAAAACTGTAATCTAGAATGAATAGTTGTTTTTTTCTTATCTCTGTCATGTGTACAATGTCTATACTTGTTAATAGTTCAACGAAATTTCACTTCTCCGCGTTTGCAGATGAAGAAATTTCTGCCGGGTATGTTGCATATATGATGTACAATACCGTATCATTGTCATACCGTATCAGATGTATTGCACGTACTCTTCGATGGTAAAATTGTAACAAAAATTTATCATAAACAAGCAATAACGCACTTTCACATGTAATTAATACGGAAAAGATTCACTGAGATTTAGCAAAGATACAGCTTGCTGCGCGAGTGCAACGTTTGTAACTAATTGTAAAAAATTTTAACTAAAAAATTATGTGTAAGCATGCAATTATCAGTATCGTAGAATAAACATCTTTGTTAATACTGCAACAAATTAGTTTAATTGAAATAACTAATTTACAGTACGCTTACGCAACTCATGTTTTTTTTCTATTGTTGAAAGGAAGCCGGAAACATATGATTCTTGATCGAGTTTGTACGTTTGTCCATTTGTTCATTTACCATTATATCAATTATTTATAATTATGTGATAATTTACTATTGGCTAACTGGATTTTTGAAGAGAAGAAGAAGAAATATGTGACTTGTATTGTATAATATATGTAGTGGAATCGTCTATTTTGGCATCACTCTCTTTCATTATACAGGGCATCTTAAATCGGTGCATACGCATTCACATTTGCATCAACAAAGCTTCTTCGCGAAAATTAAAGTTTACCCAACTTCAATGTGCCCTGTGTTTTACATGTCCTATACTTGAAATATAATTAAATTAGGTTAAGTTTTAATCTTGCGACCTGCGACCCGCATTCAGCGTGTTATGAAGATACGTTTGAAATAATAATACATTTGTAATAATAATTTAAAAATTGCATTCTTTTTAATTTTAATAAAAATGAAAACAAGTATTTATCAGAATTTGTTGTCTTAATTTGAATTGATAACTTAACTTGAATTGATAGAGCAACTAATTCTTTACTACAATTGAAGATTGTTAATGTAACAAGTTCTTCATTATAGTAGCAAAAGTATGCGCTTAGTTAGCATATTTTATTATCAATTTCGATCTTTATAATAAATTCATTTTTGTAGAAGGTTATCTTTGTCGTATTAACAAATTTGCTATGATATTACATAATTACAAATATGGTTAGTTTACTAAAACAACACTAAAATCGCTCATAGCAAATAGTACGCGTACTGTCGATAAATGGACGTAATTTTCTTATATTTAAAAAGAAAGGCTTTCGTATATTTAAAAAGAAAAGACTTTCTTATATTTAAAAAGAAAGAATTTACTTTCTTATATTTAAAAAACAACACAGTATGGCATAAAAGCCGCATTAGAGATCATTCACTGAATTTAAACTTAGGTTCAAAGACGAAAGTAATTGGAAAATGTACTTTAACAGTACAGTTTTTTAATTGAACGTAAAAATTAATTAAGGAATTCTGATAATTCCTGGAAGTTATATTTGCTAAAATGCTAAAATGTAATAACATAATGACAATTGATCTGCATTAAAATTTAATACCTAAATTTTATACCTAAATTTCACAAAGCATACTTATAAATATTTTGCATTAAAATAATTTACAATGTTAATTTTTATTATGTAGTTTTATTATGTAGTTTGATAAAATGTATTTTATGTATTTCAAAAATTCCTATGTTTACGATAACATTTAATAGGTTATCTCACGCTAAACAATGATAAAATTTGTAGCGAATCTTGCGATGAACTATGAAGAATTCTCTCCATGTAGGCTAACAGGAGATAGTAAATAACGCGTAAATTTGTTTAAAATTATGTGTATTTTGTAGAGTAATGTGTATTTTGTAGAATTACATAACCAATAGAACATAATAAAATAAAATTCGTTTCGGCTCATATATTTGAACCATTTTCAGCAAAATTGTATAAAATTAAGATCTCGTTTTTATGTTTCTCAGGTTGTATGACATGAGTAAGTATAATTGATAAATGATGTCTAGAGTACATTGATCATGACAGTTTCAAGATGCACGGATGTCTTATTGTTGGTTTCGACACAGAATAATTTTAGGGATCACAGCATAAATAATATTTACAAATAAAATTGTATTGCAATCAAAATAACAGTCAATAGATAAAAAAATGCAACAAATTATTTAATGAATATAAGGTTAAAAAGCTATAAATTTAAAGTCAAATGTAGAATGTGTAATAAATTAAGGACATTATGAAAACAGATCAAATGGTTAAAATTTAGGTAAGTCTTTTAGATCCTTAGCCGAGTTGTTATATCATCATTTCATTTATTCGGAAGACATTATTTATTTGTCATATTTAATGATCAAAAAATGATCAAAAATTTTCTTTTAACAGTAATAAAAATGACATTTTACAACGACGGTCGATGACAATAAGACAACGACTAATTATTATCAAGTATTATAGATTCAATACTTTGTATTATATAAGACAAAATTGAAAACAATGCCAAGGTTACCGATATAAATGCGGGATAATTAAATTTATTGCAAAATACGTGCTTATTATATTGTCGACATATGTCATTGTTTTCAATGGTATTCTCATAAATCTTATAATCGACGTTTCGTTCCTCTTGTCCAAGTGTTTAACTAACATGTGTCGAAACTCCGTTGCAATCATTTTCAAATTATATATCCTTTCAATGAACACGAATATAAAATTTGTATTTTAGTAACGTGATACACGATAATAATCGAACTAATGATTGACTCATGTCCGACTTATCTCCTAAAGAGTAATACAATAGTATAAAATGCATTAACGTAAATTATAACGAGACGTAGGTAACCACATACGCACGCGCGTATAGATAATATAACATTTACTTAACAAAATTATTTATGTAAATTCATCTATATATATATATATATATATATATAATATATATATATATAAAATATACAAACGCTATAATTAATTACACAGACTGATTTTAAGATTTTTTTCTGTTGTTTGAATAAAAGATATCATTTCCGATGTTTTTGCGCGTTTGAACACGAATTCAGTAATGAAATTGCTCTATTCAAGTTCGTCAGATTTTTGAGAAAAGTGAAAATAAAGGTGTCAAAATTAACATGTTTTGACATATTTGTGATTTTTTTGTTAGCGAAGTAAATTTTTCTCTTTACTTTTGTTCAAACGAACTTTTGTTTTAAATGAAAATAAAGAAAAATATTTATTTTGCTAACAAAAAAATTACAATCAAAAAACGTTAATTTTGACGTTAATTTTTCTTTAATCTCACTTTTCTGACGTGATAGAAATGTGAATTTCATTGCCAGATTTATATTCAGAGAGCAAAAATACATCGGAAATAATATTTTTATTCAAACAACAGAAACTACGTTGGCCAGTGTTACTATTTATCTCCTTGTAATCAATTCACAGATAATATTAGTCTTTAAATTATAGACATGCGGTGGTACTTCCTCTGGCTAATCTCGGCGCATTATGTTATCGCTACCCCAGTCAAAGCACATCAGGTGAGTAAAAAATAGTTATAGATATTTTTTTATGATGCCGCAAATTTTTTAACTTACCGTAATGATATATTAACTTGAGTAACAAAAACCTTCATTTCTTCTTTTGTAATAAGTATGTATAACTCATTAAGCTACTACAATTGTAAAAATAAATAGGGGAGATTGGGTAAGTGGGCACCCTTTACTTCAATTGCAATTTTCAATAATAAAGTAAATAAATTTTCAATAACAATTTTAATCAAATACTAGCGTTTTATAGAGTGATAATAAGATAAGATGGCAATAAAAAGTTTTAGTGTAAATTTGCAACTTCATTTCATTCATATACATACAAAAATGTGATTCGAAAAATGAAATCTCAAATTATTTTTGACTATCGAAAAAACTTTTTATCTAAACTTAATAACTCGGCACTTAAACTAACCAAATTCCGTTGGTGAAGAAGACATACGAGATGCCTTCTACAATATAAATTGGGAACTCATAAGATATATTTTTACCACTCAAAATTCAAGTGCTCACTTAGCCCCCGTTTCTTCTACCGTTTTAAACAATCAGAAAATCTAAATTAAATCTACTAATATGTTTTAGTACTTTTAATTTTGTTGCATCATATTCCATATAACTACCAAAAGCAATTATAAACTATAGATTGCAGCGCAAAAGAGAAAAGTAGATGTAAAATAGAAATAATAGAATTGCTAAATTCTCATACAGATTTAAAATGCTCATATTATTACACTAATACGAATAATATTTAAATAGAATGTTTGGAATAAGAAACATGATAATTATTAACAGTGATGTAACACTCGAATATTTTCGTGGTATATACGCATCAAGCGTATCTTTTTCCGTAATTCGAGGAAATCCTAACTATCGAGAAACACTATCATAAATCTAACAACTACGAGCAAAAAATCTTATAACAAAATTTGCAATAATTCGAACGACGTAATTACCTACAGAAATATACAAACACAGTAACATTTTGACTAAGATTAATATAAAAATGTACAAATATAATTGTAGTATAAGTAAATATATCTGGAAATATTTTCCTTATATATTTGAGAACACGGTTACTAACGGTTACTAAATAACTGTGATTACTTTAATTCCTCAAAGAAATTCTTTTCGTCACAAGTTTTACATTAATGTACATAGCCTTTTTATACACTTTGTATTAGAAGAAAGCGCGCACAGTATTCAAAATTTATAAATATTGAGATTTAATATTAGATTAGAAATGATTGTAAATCTTTATTTCGTAATAACGAAAATTATTATTTGTACCTATTTAAAGCGAATGTTATTATCTTAAGCCGATTCAAGCAAGCAGCGACTATGGATGTTGCTTGTGCCAGTTCAAGGATACGCAATACATAAGCAAAGTCTGTGGTGTTAGCTCTTTTATGACTTTGATCCAACATATACTGTTCTCTAAATGTGACATTGCTGACCCTTGTCGACGATTGGGCAGAGACGAAGCACCAAGCGAATACGAATGGTAAGAGATTCATAAAATTTATGCACATAGCGCTAGTGCACTTCTTCTATTCTCGTATGTACTTTATTCTATTCCATATTATGAAAGATCAACTATGTCTTCAGGTTCGACTTTATAATTGTCGGCGCAGGTGTGGCCGGACCAATAATCGCGAGAAGATTGAGCGAAAGTTCATGGCAAAAAGTTTTGCTCATCGAAGCTGGTCCTGAAGAACCTGTTGCGACAGCTGTACCAGCTTTTGCGATCAATGCCATAAATACGTCCCTCGATTGGAATTTTAAAACGGAACCAACATTATCGCATCCTACTGCCTGTTTGGGTATTAAATAAATCTTGAACAATTCCAACATTTATTCACAGAAATATATCTATCTAAATTTTTAGATACTTTAGCCAAATTGTTCTTTCCGTTAAATTGTCTATAATAAAACAAATTGAAAGAAAAAAAACAAGCAATTCAATATGGCAATTTTTTCAATTTTTTAAAAGCCTCAGATCAAAATCGGAATTATTAAATAAACAATTTAAATTTTAATACACAATCTTAGATACAAATTTATGTTACAAAAATAAAACCTTAATAAATCAATGTCATGATTATGATTTTTAGAAACGGATGGCGTCTGCACTTGGCCGAGAGGCAAAATGGTAGCTGGAACCAACGGTATGAACGGTATGATGTATTATCGAGGACATCCTGAAATCTACAATCACTGGGCACGAGAGGGTAACTTGGGTTGGTCCTACGACCAGATCAGTCATTATTTTGAACGTGTGGAGAATCCAATCGATCCAACAATCTTATCAGATAAACCTAGAAGTTTAAAGGAAGGCGGCCCGATGACTATTCAGTACTATCCACACAAGCCGGACTTCGTAAATGTACTGTTGACAGCCGCCAGCGAACTGGGTTACAGAACTTCCCTATTGAAAGAATACAATCAAACTGGCTTCATGATCGCGCCGATGACAGTTGAGAACGGTATGCGTCTTACAACTTCCAGAGCATATTTAAGACCAGTTCACGATCGCAAGAATCTGCGAGTGCTGATAAACGCGCAAGTCACCAAGATCTTGATTCGTCCATGGGAACAGAAGGCTTACGGCGTGGAACTGGTGGATAAGAATGGCTATAAGAGAGTGGTGAAATGCGATAAGGAGGTAATCTTAACAGCTGGTGCTATCGGCTCACCGCACATCCTTCTAAATTCTGGCATAGGACCCGAAGAAGATCTCGCCAAGTTCGGTATTAAAGTATTCAAAAACCTGCCGGTTGGTAAGAATCTGCACAACCACGTGTCCGTAGCGGTGCCGATGAGCATCAAGGATATTCCATATGAGATCATGACCATGGACGTCGTAAATCAATATGTGAAGAATAAGACGGGACCATTGGCTAGCAGTGGTCTCACTCAAGTTACCGGTTTCCTCGAAAGCAGTTATGCGATCAACGGCGTATCGGATATCCAAGTCTTCTTCGACGGTTTCATTCCCCTTTGTTCAAAGACTGGTTTAGTCGATGAGTGCATCAACGGTAAGTTTCAGCCTGATTGTCCGGACAGAAGAAAGATCATAGCGAGACCTACAGTGACTTCTACAGAGAGTCGAGGCGACTTAAAACTCCGCTCAAATAATCCTTTGGATCCACCGTTGATATATCCAAATTACTTCACAAAAGAGAAGGATTTAATGATTCTACTCGAAGGTATCAAGAAGGTTAGCAAATTTATTGATACGCCCGCTATGAAGAAATGGGATCTTCGTTTGGAACAAGTGAAAAGTCCATTGTGTAGCGAGTAAGTAATAATTCGTATATGACAAGTTTTCAAACAAGTTTTAATCCTGATTTTATAATAAGTTTACAATGGACTTTTTTTTAAGCAAAAATATAGAAATATTAATAATTTTTAATATGCCAACAATTAAAAACAAATTATAATATTTTCGTGTAATATTTCAAAAGTTTTGAAAAGAATCATTTTTCGTAAATTTCTATTAGTTATCTTTAATAATTTTTTCTTTATTAGCTACCATTTCGGCACGGACGCTTTCTGGATGTGTCAAATAAGAGCAAAAACTGGACCGGAAAATCATCAATCTGGAACATGCAAGTTGGGACCAAGTACTGATCCAAGTGCGGTAATAGATTCGCAGCTTCGAATACATGGTATATCGAATATTCGCGTTGCCGATGCTTCCATCTTTCCTATTGTACCAAACTCAAATCCTATCGCTGGAATCATGATGGTGGCTGAAAAGGCAGCCGATATGATTAAAAATACTTGGTCATAAAAATTTTATTTTAAACATTTGTATACATTTTGATATATTGAATGTAATAATAATAAAAGTGGCGTGCATGTGTATATACATATATACATAAACACACATATATAATACTTGTACAGAGGAGACAAAGAGAGAAAGGAGAAGAAGGAGGAAAGAGGACAGAGGAAGAGAGAGGAGGAGAAAGATATCTATTCGAAATTTTCGATATTGCGAAGAAGTTTTTTAAACATTTTTATAATAAAACTTTGATTGAATTATTGTAAATTAAAAATATCAGTGGTGATAAGAATTTGCGCAGAGCAAATAATGTACATTACTTATCGCGCCAATTTTTCATCGCTATTGTATTTTAGTTTCTCATTATTCATATTAACGAGAGTTCAAAGATAATTATTTCTTTATTTGAATTACTGTATAAATATATGAATAAAATATGATCAAAGTAATTTATTATTTTTATAAATTATTTTAATAACCAATAATATATCCAGACATAATTTAATATTGAACATAAGTAATGTGTTTGTTTCATGAAAATCTTGTATCTTTTAGATAAGATGTTATCACACTATTTTCGCGTTGTAATTAACGTACACTCGCTGCATCATGATTAACTAAAAATAGAACTGATAATCAGCGACGTACTGATAACCAATAGTGATTACAGTCTAATAATTGAAAAATCAATTGAACAAAGAAGCAAAAATCCAATAGAATATTAGAAGATTTATTCAAAGAGTAATAATGACTATGAGAGTCAAACTCGACAGCAGAAAGATTGCAACAATTTTTTTTATGGATTTCGGAATGTGGCTTGCTCACCGCGCGATTGATTTTTTATTTATGAGTCTATCCAATTATGTTTAATCGCTTTACAAGTAAGAGTTCCAAAATTCATCGAAAAAAGTGTTGCAACTTTTCTGCTGGCGAGTGTAGGCGTGTAATGAATTTATTCAATACAATATATTAATAAATATTATTAATATACATTCTGTGTTCGGCTTTCATAGGTATTATCACTTTTTGATTTATTTTTTGGAGCCTATCAATTCTTTTTCTGTAGATTTATTGCATGTTGCACCAGATATGTTATAAAAAGTCAAGCAATTTATAAAGATATATAAAAATATAAAAATATAGTTATATAAATATAGTAGAGAGTGCCTAGAATCAGTCAAAGTTAGATGTTTCGAATAATATAATATTCTTGAATATTCATGAATTTAATTTTATTCTAAATGTGACTATGCACTAAAACGTTGAGTCATTTAAATATAATCAATGTGATTGGTAATTTAAAGTAGTGCTAGTGTGAGAATTGCCGATATTATCTTTATAATATATTTAGAGTAATTATAAGGTATTTAGAGTAATAATGATATTTAGAGTAATTATAAGGTATATGATTTATATGTGATATAAGTATTATCAATGAGAAAAAAAGAGAAAGAGAGAGGAGGATAAAAAAGAGAAGGGGGAGAGAGAGAGAGAGAGAGAGAGAGAGAGAGATTGTAATTTATAGGGATGCATCCGGAAAGTATCCAGTATTATCCGGTATTTTTTTATAATCTGGTAACCGGATTATTAGTATCCAGGAATATATTCGGTTGAAATTTGATCATTAAATTATTGATTTTTTTCTTATACAAATGTTCTAGAAATAAATATGCATATTTATGCTATAATACACATTGTTACAAAATTACTATCTTTTTCTCTATAGGTTTTTTTTAGAAGACATTTTCTCCGAATTCGATCGGATATCCGACTCGAAGAAATCGCTTGGATATTCGAGCAGATATGACATCCGATGTTACATTCTGTCCGGATATTTGGTAATTTTACGATCCGATGCATCCCTAATAATTTAAATTCGACTTTTCGCGTTCGTTACATTATAACTTCACATTACTCTGTCTTATATTTCAATATATATACATATATATACATATATATATATATATATATATACACACGTCTACAAGATTAATCATTAGATTAACTAAGTAAACATGAGTAACAAAAAAGCATATGTTGCATAAGATTAATAATAAATTAATGCATATGTAGCGCCAAGTCATTATATTTGTGTATATTAGCATTATTCTCTCTCTCTCTCTCTCTCTCTCTCTCTCTCTCTCTCTCCCCTCCTTCAACATTAGAAATTAAAGAATTAAAAATAGAAATATTACTAAATAAGTTATTTGATTTACAACAACGTTTAAGTTATAAGATTATATTTAATTAATCAAGATAAAAAAATGACATTTTAAAAATAAAATTTAAAATTAAATTTAAGACAAACTATTAAGTGACAAACTTTTTAATTTTTTAAACTTTAAAATAGAATGTAGAAAAAGTTTTTTTTATATGTATATAGTCTGATTATACTTGTAAAATTTATTTTTCATTATCATAATAATGCCGAGACATGTAAATTGCAAAGAAGAGAGGCAAAAGATATTGTAACATGGTTGCCACTTTTCGATTATTAATATTCTATTGGAGATTGCCTGCTGAAGATCATTATTCTTCTAAAGATTAATAACAAGTACAAAAAATTGCTGAAATTAAAAACTTTCTTGTAGTGTATTTCTATAAAAAGAAAATCAATTTGATTTTTCCTGTGAATGTTTCTTTTTAAAGACTGGAAAAAAATTCTTTTTTTTGCGACCCGCACACCTCAAAAATCATCAAAGGTTTGAACAGATAGCTGAAAATTCTTTTCTTTTATTATTAAAGAATTTTAAATCCGCGATCAAAAAGCTGAAATCTCCGCTTTTCCTACATCGAAAACCAGAAAGGTGGCAACTACGCTTGTGACTTTCATCTTATGATGATAGAAGGAGGCATGTACTGCTAACGATTCAGTTTGAATTGGATCGTTGTTTGAAACATTTCATCTCGGTAAGCTCTCTTCTATTTAATATATAATATCTTAAATGTTTATTTATAATACTTAAGTAATTGTTTATATCATATCTAATTAAAAACACTAAAATTAAATATAAAACTGTTATTTTTTTATGAATCTTTATAGTGACAGATTCAAGAAATGATACGACTCACATAATTAAAATCAATAAATATTTTGAATATAATAATCATTTATTTATTGTAATTTATTTTAATTTCTATAATAATGAATTTCTATGATAATGATTTGATAACAGAATATGTGTTGATACATTTTTATTGAATGACTCAATATAAATAAATTTAAATAATTTTATCATCATTAGATTAATTGCGACCAATATAATAGAAGAATGTAACTGAGAATATTACAAGATTTAAAGCATTACATTATTGCGAATCTAAAAATTAAATATGAAGAAATATTGTCAATACTTTGCATAACTATAATCTGTAAAAACTGTATCTAACTGTTTTATCAATTTTGTTAAATTTGTTCTCTATATGTATACACTGAGGATGACCTAATAATAAAGTCGAAACTATATTCTAAGAATTTGAAATACATAAAATCTGATTTGTAGCTCCTTCTTGTTATTTGTTGTTTATTATTCAGTTGTTTATTTAATATTTTATATAATAATTTTTATTTAAAATCAGTAATCTATTTGAATTATTATCTATCAAGATAAAGCACAAATAATAAGATTATCAAGAGACATTGATAATGTCTCGACGTTAAGATACGCGTAGCAACATTACTAGCCACACCGTGGCTAGTTTACGGGAGATCGTAAGTTACGGAGGATTGAGATTATTTTGTTTACAAGATTAATGCTTTAGGTCAGAGTTAGAATTTAGTTCCACATTTCGATTTTTAACTTGGATCCTGCCCCATTCATTTCAACTCGCGCAGCGTGCCGATCGGAATTTAGGCGCACGGATTAGTGAAGTATGGAGCAGAAAAAAACTAAGCGAAAATCGGTCGAAATGTGCAGCTGAATTTCAGCTCTGCTTTAAATATTATAGGCCAGTTGCCAGAACCAAAAAAATCGAGCTAAAAAGGAAATAATTATCAAAAGACTGTTTATTGTTTTATTTAGACGTAAATATTATAGGTTTCATTTTGTGTCCGATTTCAGAATGGAAGATAGTAATATAAACTGAAAATAATACGATTTTTCACTTTTTGCTATATTTATGAAACTATGGAGAAATTATAATACTTTTTTTTATCTATTTTCTTACGAATAATTTGAGAGCGGAGTTCTGTGCGACGAATAGTTTTGGAGATACAGCGGTTCAAAGTTTTAGTAAAAAAGATAAAAAATTGCTTGTAAATGCCATTTTTTTATATTTTGCCTCCGCAAACGTTTCTAATGTTTCGGATGAAGAAAATGCGTAGAATATTGTTCGAACTTTAGACTTTATGACAAAAAAAATGCGACTATGCAGAGTTCTCTGCGATTAACAGAGCCAGAGATATGAAGTCGTGAAGTTGGGTCTAAAATCGTTTTAAAATTTTTTTCTTAGATATCCTTATACTTTTTAATTTATAAATTGTTTATATTGAGTGTTTGAATAAATTTTCGCCGATTTTTTGTGAAACTTTGTTTTTAAACGTTTGCTAACAGTTAATTAATAAGCATTTAATGCTTCTAACAAAGTTTGACATGGACTTCATCAAGTATAAATACCCGTTCATCTTTCAATATTTCGGTGCATTTCCACGTTTTTTATTTTTTATCGAAATCATCACTTCTAAAGCGTTGAAGCCACTTTTTCGGATGGAGCATGCTCTCCATACACCTCCACAA
>Ga0157363_1001521_pt1 | contig 19437 bp, 4 predicted proteins | sample AttsexASBM1_FD_111477 | JGI IMG/M metagenome (GOLD analysis project Ga0157363, IMG submission 111477) | Fungus gardens microbial communities from leaf cutter ant in Ribeirão Preto, State of São Paulo, Brazil - Atta sexdens ASBM1 | ecosystem: Host-associated > Fungi > Mycelium > Unclassified ... | reverse complement strand
TATAAAATTGAAAAATATAAATCTATTCTTTGCTATAAATCTGCTATAAATCTAGTCTCCAGGGAAGCCAAACTAAGTTCTCTATCGAGAATACATTCTTCCATGCCAGTTACAAGGCTGGATAGAAATCACAAAGTCGGTGACTTTAATAACAAAATGAAATAAATACTTTAGCATGGGAAAATAAATGTACAAAAAAAAACTTATCCATAATAGAAACTGCATAAACTGCTAATCCAAAGTGTCTTGATAGTAAAGATGTCAAACAAATAAAGATTTTTTTTTAGTCAAATTATGAAATAATTCAGAATCTGCGAATATTCAGCTATTTTATTCGCTCTGCTCCGAGAGTTCTCCCTTCGTAATTTCGTCACTGCCGCCTCTAGAAACGAGTATGATTTGCATAAATTGAAAGGTAGACTTAGAATGATGAGCGTTGAAAGCGAAAGAGGAAGCGAGAGACGGCAGAGAGGATAATCGTGGAGAAGAACGAGGTTCGCTTGCACGAATTGAAATCTCCGGAGATCGGCCTCGCTTTTACTCGGTTGTGTTTCCGCGCGCTCCGGTCTCATTTATCGTGCAGGGCATTCACGAAAATTAGCAAAATTATCACTTATCTCGTTCTCCTCGGTGCTTTGATAGGCACGATTATTACGCGCAAATCCAGATATGCGTTCTATAGTCTCTCGTTAATATTGTAACATTCATAATAAAGAGATACAGAAAAGAGTAAAAATCTTAATTCTTGCATAAAACTAAATTAAAACAATGAAGAAGAATCGAGAGTCGAAAACGTGATTCATTACATATTACCAAATAAATACCAAGATTTAAAAAAGAAGTATAATATCCAAATTAAAATATAATATGAATAATTCAAAAACACTATTAAAGTCATAATAAATTTTATACACTATAATTTATTTGAGTTTCATTTTTAATCATTTCTGTAAATCGCCATTCCTCCTACTATATTAAATGTTAATATAACGATGTTTTGAAACTAACAGAAATTGATTTATATTTTGATTGTTTGTTTTTAAAAAAATGTCAGATTAGCAACGCTACATCTTTGTCAATTTGCGAGTGACTTAGGCATTATAGACATGTGAGCTAATTATACTTGTATCATTCTTGCTGAGGAGGACTTCAAAGAGAATCGAAACTTCTTTAAAATAAAGAAGACATATCTGAGTATTAAAGTGTTCACTAAATAATTGCACTGTTTATCGTTGCTGATTCTCATTAGCCTATTATATTTATCTTTTTGTTTAAAATTCGAGAGTTCTAATATAATTATTGTTATTGTGATTTATATTTTGATACAAATGAATGTCGAAAATAACAAAATGTTATTTAACTTAAGGGATTAAGTTGCTCCTTCGATATCTATATAATAGTATAGTTGTTCAAATTTATTTCCAAAGGCAACTGACATCCTTGCGAGGCTTATTTACCCTTTTGTATTCATTTTTATTCGTTTGAGCCCAGGATATTTTGAATTTAAAAATTTAAAAATTTCTTTCTTTTATTCTTATATTAGATCGAACGAAACTATTCGCGTACTTTCGCGAGCTGGTGTACCTAGGAAATCCTTAGGATTTGCACAATGACCGTAGAGAAGAGTACATAGGCACTATTGCAAATAAGCGAATGCCAATGCGTTACGAAGTTCGATGAGGCTTGAAATCGCATTGTTGCACATGAAAAATCGATTGCAAGCGCAATTATACGCCGTTCTTCGTTCCGCCGACGCCAATAAAGAAAACCTGCCGCGTTGCGTCGCGCACGCGGCTCGTCCCGCACGGAATCGTAATCATCGGTCGACCAGTTAATGGCGTTTACGTAAGTGCGTCTGTCGGCGATGTAAACACCAGCTTCTCATGCAAACAGTTGGATTCGCTTGACGAGACACGGACGGACGAGGCGTTGGATGACCGGGGAAAGCGGGAGAGACAAGTCCGAGAGAGGCAACGTCCGTCCTCGCTAATAAAAGTCGTTTAAAAAATTCTATAGGCCGCGACAGCAGGTTCTTGAATATTTGCCAAACTTCGTATTCATAGAGAATTGACAAAAATATTATTATGCACTTTAAAAGTACATAAATGCTGATTAAAGAGTTTGAGTTTCTTCCTGGATGCCGATCATGTAACTTTTATCCTTAAGGTGAAAAGTGAAAATTTTTGTTATTGTGAAGGCAATGGAGAGATTTTTTAATTTTTTTTCTTGCTTAGGGAAAAAGTTATATGATCGCTACTCAAATTTCGAAAATCCAAAAAAAAATGAAAAATCATAATGTTCATGCGTAAATTTCTTTTCTAAACGCAAGAAAAGTAATTCATGCATTATAATTAATATCGTTACAGAAATATATTGATGAAAATTTTTCTTATAATTTTTATACGAATTGGAACATTTTTCAGAAATACTCAGAAATATTCGGAAAGATTACATTTTCTCTCAGAATTTTTGATATGATGTAAATTCTGAAATATTCAGAAATTTCTTATCACATAATTTATAAAAAAATATTTTAAAATTTTTTAGATTTTATAACATTTCAGAAATTATACTTATAAAAAAATCTTAGATATTTGTTATATTTCATAATTAACATATATAAAAAATTCTGAGAAAAGATGTGTAGATGTAGAAATTTTCTGGGAAGTGTTCCAATTCGTATAAAAAAAATATAAAATTATGTAGAAAATTATAAAATTATGTAGAAATTCTGAATAATTATATGAAAAATTCTGAGAAAAATTTTCACTAAGGAAATTAATAAATTAATAATAAAATTATTAATTTTCCAATGAGAGATATCATCGATTATAATTTTTCGTTTTATTCGGGCGTTTTGTAACACTTGGACGCTTTACAACTGTGATGTCAAAGCCACACGGAGCGGCGTAGCCGCCGAAGACACACGACCGGTGCATAGATGATCGCCGAGATTATAAGTCGTAGAGTATGCGCGATGTAAATCGCGACGGTGACCGTGGCCTGCCCGCGAGATCGATTAGCTCTGGCCTTAAAACAAAACTAAACATTTCACTTAAGAATATAACGCGATCCCGTTCGCGCTGATCGATTTTCTTTCCCCGGCGAATGGGAAGTTGTAAAGAGATATAAGAAACGCGAGCGGATGGAACGCTAGGAAATTACGAAGTCTGTTCGCGTGATCGTAGTAATTCCTCGGGGATGACCCGGTCTCCGGTAAAGACTCGAACAGGAGGAAGATATCGTCCGGACCAAATGTAGAAGTTCTGTTTGGATATGATCCTCCAAGGACACTCAGAGTGTATTTGTAAATAAATAAAGTATGTAGCGTGTCGATACAGATATCAGAACGAACTATGTAATACACTGCAGAAAATTGCGAGACTTTAGATCAATAAAGTTGATCCCAGAAGTATTTTATTTATGCCGGAATCGATTAAATTAGCATAATGTCCGAGTTTCAATTTATTTATTTTTAACTATTGAGTTGTCCGAAAAATTCGTGCCGATTAAAATTTAAATTTTAGTATACATTTATTAAATTAAAATTTTCTGCGTTTCAATTTTCCTTCAACATCGGCACGAACTTTCCGGACAACCCAATATTACTATTCTGATCAAAATGCTCAAAAATTAATTAATTTGGATAAACTATTATTACCGTTTATTAAACTGAATTTTTTTTTTTTTTTTAAGAAATGATATTATTCTCAATATCAGAATTAATTTAAGTTACATTAATTTCACACAAATTAAAGCAACAAAAATTGCTGCGTTCAGCAGAAAAAGCAATTTAGCAACTGTTATAAATTTCTTTAATATGATTGATTTATACATTTAGATCCAGTAAGGAATTAAAGGTAAGATCAATTATATTAAATAATTTTATAACAGTTGCAAAGTTTTTCTGCTGAAGGTAGCCGATATTTGAAAACTTGTTAAGTTTCGCACGTATGCACGTCATTACATTTATTAAAGATAAAGCTCGTCCATTAGCTTTGTCCTTTGGTTTCTACCGACTATTATTGGGTCAACACCGGATCCGACGTCACTATCGCGTGATTTACGAGAACGACACACTTGTTTCGGTGAACATTCCCTTCAATATCCAACCTTTTCTTGAAAGTGTTCGCGAATAAGGATGGCTCCGACAGCCTCTTTCAAAAGCGGTCCTTTACCGGCAACGTGGAAGTTTAAATGGACCAGATATATTTGAAAAGGAAACAAATGATGTTAAGGAATGGCTTGTGATTTTCACACAAATCATTCTTGACATAACTTGAAGGACTTAAGGATGTTTGCGCTTTACCAGTAACAATGTCGTTACAAAGTTCTCCAATAATAGAGAGAATAGGATTATAAATAATTTCTTCGAAAATTCGAAAATTTTTCCAATTTAATTTTATAAGAACTGTATATATTAATAGAAAGTTAATTCCCGGCTATATTGCATTTAATGTCGAGTATTAGAAAGTGACTCAGAAAAAATTGGCTTTAAAAATTTCCCAGGCAGTATAATAAAAGTATAATAAAAGTATGCATGATATGATATGCACTTTATAAATCTTCTTCGTAATCATATCAGGAATGTGTTCCGAATTCTCTTGTCTTCTTGTGTAACATTATTTGAATCTATATCGAGGAGAAGCGTCGTGTTAGATTCGCGAAATTAGCACGCAACACTTTTTCAATTTTTATTTTCTTCTAGTGTAAAAAATACGAAGCTTTTTAAACTGAAAAAGTAGCAACCGGACAGCAACTCTATATAAAAATGATTGTATAGTATATAGAATTCTGTTAGAACTAATGAGAAATGTCACAGGGATTTAGATAAATTATTAGCACTTTTTTCCCAGTGCCATGATGTCTTCTATATTTAAAGTCTAAAATTGGTAACTGTTGGAATTTTGTTTCCAAATTACATACATAAATAAAACTCGAGCAATTAACAGAAACTGTATACAATGAGATTTTAAATAATATTATGAGTCGTATAAAAATATATTCTATTCTATATTATAATATATTCTATTCTAGATTGTACATATCATACTGTTTTATTTAAGCAGTATGATATTGAAAGTATCACTATAGGTTACTTTGAAAATCTACTGTTGTAGTACTCCTGAGATCATCAATTGTACTCAAGGCTCATTACAGCGGGAAAGCTTGCTCCTACGAGAACAATTGTGATACATTTTCCGCATTCATTTCATAGATGCATTGTCTCTCAGATAAGTATTTCTACAATTCCGGCGTCGCCGGAATATATCATCGAATTACCGTGCGTCAACAAATTCACGTGATGTTGATTCACCGTTTCAATTTGTTATTCGTGAACGTCGCAAGTGCTGCGGGTCGATTCATTGTAATAGCGATCCTCTTTGTTCACTCTCCTCTCTAATACGATGCTGAAAACGCGGTTAATTAACCATATGTATGTACTCTATTTGACGGCGCGGTAGGAGAAAGCGGCCCCATCGAAATGAATCATTAACTTTAATCTTATAGAGATTCGATTTCTGACCGCATGTTGCACAAGCGTTGTAAACGGAAAGTACCACGGTAACCGAGATATAATAACATAAAGAATGCTAAACAGACAACTACTCATGCACGAACGTCATTAAATATTTATTTTTAATTTCTAGGTTCTTTCTTTTTGTGCAACAAAAATTATCGTTTTACCTTCTCCCTTCCCTTCCTCTTCTCCTTCATAGCTCATTAAAGTATTCTATAAAGTGTACATTGCAAAGATATTTTAAATAAGCAAGATGTAAAAGTATTTTATCAAGTAGAATTTATATGTGGCTCTTTTGGCAGTTTGTAGATAGGAATGAAGATATTTACATGACGTTCGTTAGGAGCATTATTATAGAAAGTTGCATCGCGAAACTGCTAGCCGGAAGTATTTTAGACTCACAATCAACCGAATGCACATCGAAGATCTGTTTTGAAGGCGGGCATTAAGACTGAGACTTTTACTGTTATGACATACCGTCGGGGATCACAAAGGTCACGCCTGGCGAAAGGTTTCCGATTACTCCGTAAAAAAGAAAGACGTCTCCCCGGGGGAAAAGAAGACAACAGACGTTTGAATGAATTCTTGCAAAATTCTTTTTCGCGTTCGTGCAAAAAAATTGAAATCTGAAAAATCCTATATTTCAATATCTTCTTTCCTATCACAGCCGGCCGTTTTCTGTATCATATTTCTTATTCCGGCTTTCATTTTCTTCTACGCCGCCCTATTATGTATATCCGTACGCGGAAATTAATGTAATTTGCCTTTATGTAATTTTTCTAATGCGTCAGTCGTTTGCATGAACAAATTACTGTACTGAAAAAATTTACTCTAAATCTTAATAATATTTCTTAAAATAATATTAAGTAAATATTTACAAGAAATAAATATTTATTTAAACAGATATTTACTTAATAAAAAAATTATAGTTAAATCAAATTAATGATCTTTGTGTTAAATAAATATATAATTTAGTAAATATTTAATTAGAATTATATTTGAACAAAATTTATTAAAATCTAGTATTTCTTTACAGTGTGCGCAATATATATATAAATCTTTACAAATTTCCCGTCTGCTTTTCTCGAGCTAAATTTGCAAGAAGATCTGAAACGTATCTTCTATATCTGCAGATTATAAACATCTCATATTTAGATACAACGAGTTCGTCATAAAATAAATTCCGCTCGAAAATTATTTCCGTGCTCAATAAAAAATAGAACGTATAACCCGCGAATTTTCGTCGACATTAGATGGTAACAATGTTAAATCGAGCCTCGCGTGACATTATGTCTCGAATGAGACCGGTCGGTGGAAACGCAACAATTCCAATATAACACATTCAAACACATAAACGGTCATCGTGAAAAAAAAAGGATCGATGTCGACTCTATTTTCGAAAGTGTCGTACGAGACAAATCGTGCAAGAATTAAATAGTAGCATTTCGCGTGACATCAATGAATAGAGATTTCATATAATTTGTGATTCATTTCTGATAATTAATTCTTCTATCTCTTTTTGAATCAACTAATAGTTGCTACATACATGTACATGCATTTAGTTATTATTTCATTTTTGTTACAAAATGCGATCCTTCTCTGATATAGCTTTGCATATATCTCAAATTTTTTTATTAATGTGAAACTTATATATAAGTGTATAATTAATAAAACGCCATGCTGTCTCATATTATTACAACATTATTTTTTTGATTATGCTCTCGTTGTATATTTTAGGCTGGATCATGCTTCATTTGTAAACTTGATACAATAATAAATTAAATTAGACTTATATGAATAAATCAATTAAATAAGAAGCGCCAATATGCGATTGAGACTAAACCTTAAAATTAGTGCCTAATAATATTTCTATTAATACATTTCCTTCAGAACTTTAAACTAGACGCCAGATACAACCGGTATGGAAAACATCTTAAATTTGACACGATAAGAAATCAATTTTCTCAGCAAAAATACTATCGTTTTACCTCCTCGAAATTAACATATTTAGTAACAGAATTTCCTATTATATAAATTCTTTCTATCGATTTTGATCTTTCAGTTTTAAACAAAAGAATTTGATGACGAGAATCGCCGTGAAGAATCGCTAAGAACAGATTCCGTTCTTCTAATTCAGACTGTTAATCACAATCACAAATCCAGACTGTTAATTTTTCTACTCATGTCCACGCCCGTGGAAGGAACTGATTATATGGACGATCATCGCGTGACCGTTGAATGCCGTGAATGAAGTCTCTCGCGTAATTCCAGAGGCCATGGTACTTGCTGTGTGAGGTCGAGGGCTGCTCGATGAGGGTTGCGCGGGCGCGTTTGTGAGAGTGAGAGGAGGATCGCTAGAAGGATCGATGCGGGTTCGGCGAGATACCAAGCACCCTCAGACGACCCTTTGGGTCCGCTCTCTCTCCCTCTCTCCTTCTCCCTCTCTCTCCTTCTCTCCCTCTCCCTCTCCCTCTCTCTCTCTCTCTCTCTCTCTCTCATCCCTTATTCTTTCCGTCTGTATAGCGAGCCTGCTTTTCGGAGGCACATTGTGTCCTGTCGCACCCCCGCCGACTCTCACTTCCCCCTACAAACTGCATCGCCGACGCGTCCGAAGGGACGAGGGAGAGACGGGGGTAGTTTTATTGATCGCACGTAACCACGCCTTTCACCCTCACACGCCACGCCCACGTCCCCGACGTTCATTTCTCTCTTCCACCCGGAAGCTCGTGCGGTGCACCCTGGATGGGATGCACCGCACCGCACTCATCCCGCACCCTTCAGACGCAGTTATGAAATTCACCCTGTGGCATAATTCGGACGTGTTATTACACCGATGCGATCATTACAGATCTGGCGCTCGAAGACCGACGCTTGACTTCTGTAACGTCAATATACTCAATTTATTTCATTATTAGCCATTGTTCTTAAAAGAAAATGCGTTTATAGCAATTAAAAGAAAAATATAAAAGTTATATATTGGAGAAACGAGAAACAAAGCGTAATACTTATTATCAGATAATATTTCAAGCACTTAAAAAAATTGGTTGAGCTGTAATAACTAGCCTATTAACTAGTTTGGTAAAGAGATATGAACGATCTATAATTTTGGTTAAAGTAATCAGATAAATTAGTTGTATAAATTCTAATAAAAAGAACAAAATTATTGTTTGAAATATTAGATTATTTAATTATGATAACCAGAATTTGGTTTTATCCAAATTTATTTCGCCAAAACACATTTTATCAAAATTCAATCATCAATTATTTCTTCCGTGCGCACATTATATTAAATAACCAAAATAGAACATTATAATGTAAAACTAATATAAAATTAAAATCAATTTTGCATGTGCAGATAGGTCAATTAATTATTAAAATTGAATGAATCGACAAAGTGTCCGAAGTAATAATGTGATGGATGAATTGTATCTGCTAATATCCTACGAATAATCAATAACTCAATTGCTTTTTTTCTCTATCCATATAGTAATAACGCGCTAACAATCGATTAAATTTTAATGATTTTCTTTGTCGAATTTATTTTATAACTCTCATTAATTTCTTCTTTATTAGTGGTTATTTTCTCCTCTCTTCTTCACATCTTAACCTATCAAACGATGGTGGTTATTATTAACCTCCTTCGTTTACCGAAGTACAGACAAGAGACTTTTGTTAGTCCTGATAAAACACGAGAGCTAGGCATCGCAAGGCATTTTTACACACTGTGGAAACGAAGCTGGCAAACCACAGCACACTTCCTGCCGGCTTCCACGTCAGCGAATACACACGGATAACGTCGCGGGGTTATATATGAAAAGCCGCGTGCTATTTATACAGCGTAGTGAAACTTCAAACGACGTCGTCGAAGTTACACCGTACGTAGTCGCCGTCCCACGAACAGAGGAATCGGTTACACGCGTCACCCTTTTGTAATTGATGCTACCTGCAGAGTCTATTTTTACCAGTATTGTGCCATTTTCCTTTGCAAAGTGTCATCTGCACTTTCAAATCTTACCCCTTCACTGATCCCAATTTTTTTCTTAATCATCCAATGAATCATATGTTTACTTTTCTTCTTTTTACTGACAATGAGCGTAATTTGAGCGGAATTTTCCCGACGTTGATCTCCAATACAATTTCTTGCGAAATATCAAATTAATCTTCTTTCTTCAGTTTAATCTTCACAATTCTCTAGACTCTCTCAAATCGACTTTAGCTAAAAAGAAAGAAAACGAGAAATATTTCACACGATAGGATATTATATTATAATAAAGCATCGACAGAACTCCGTATCGTCTGTTCGATCTCGTGCCGCAAGATATACGACAGGAAAGCGTCTATTAATGGCACTTGATGACAGATGACGATAAGATAATTTCGATGGCATCCATTAGTCACAAGTGCAAATGATTCTTCACATGCAGCCTCCGACTCGTATACGCTTTTTGCATGTAACGGAATCTCTGTCGACGTCGAAGCCACGTAAATCTATCTCGTGTTATCTCTCCAAGTCAAATTATTCTCGAAATATGTAAGCGTTCTCTACGAAAATACCGGTTTCTATCGAGGCACAAATCGATTGGCGATCATAACTTATGCAACGTCCATGATCTTCTATCGGTTACTTGTCCCCGAGAATAGGTCGTCGATATTAATATCCTAACAAATCGTTTTCTGCGAGCTCTTTAATTGCGGCCAATATGATTTTATAAATGTAAATAACTTAACGAGGGTCCAGTAAAATTATTCGATCGATACTCCAACTTGAATCGGTGATCAGTGCGCTGCGAGTATGTGAATAGATCTCATTCCTCTCTCTCGTAAAAAGCTTTAAATTTATTCTTATAAAATGCTTATCAATATTATTAAATTGCTTGATAATTTAATTTGATATTACTATTCTAGTTTTGAGTAAAATACGAATTATTTGAAATGAATTTTGATTGATATAATTCAATTAGTCCTAGATTTCTATTGTGTTTTTTTAGGGAAAACGGAATAATTCCGGTCGAAATCCATTTCGATTTGTTTCATAATAGGTGCCCTGTTTCAAGACTGAAGATTTCGGCAAGCAGGGTTGTTGCAAATTCTTTATCCTAAAATTCCGTAACTTTACCCTGATTTCCAGACAAAATTTCGTGATTTTCCCTGATATTTTCAATAATATTTTGAAATTTGTTATATTTTTATGGTGATTTGGAAACTATCAAATTTGTTGAGGGAATAGTTTAACATTTTAGCAATGTAAATTATAGTATTATTAATGTTGCTGACACTGCCTGGATTTAATTGTTAAGTTGATAGTATTGCATAGGTATGACATATCATAAACTTCTTTAAAGTAAAAAATTTTAATTTTGCAGAAAATTTTGCAAAATTTCCTGATTTTTCTTTTATTTTCTTAACCATTTTCAATTTCTCTGTCATTTCCCTGATTTATCTAATTTTCAGTTTTGTCGCAATTTGCAGAATTGGATATGTATATAAATTCACTTTAAAATATATTTAGCACTAAGATCTGCTTTGAGCGAGCATAGGATTTCTCTTACTTAGTTTGCTTTTAATTTCATGTTTTAATTTCAAATTTTCTAATCGTAATTTAATATCGATATGTTGGAGCATTTTCTCACAAATTTCAAATGAACATAAGTTAAGAGACGTTAAGAGAACGTTATTTCATTTCCAGAAATTATATCATGTGTAGGTCATCATGAAGAAGCCGCTGAATCGGTTTTTCCGGCCGTTACATTCTCTCTCACGGGTCTCTTTGTGTTTGCGACCAATTATCGTGTGCTTTCACTGATCGATCTTCGCGAATCGACGTCTTCGCCGGAGAAAGTCAAGCCAAAGTCAGAATTGGTAAATAGTTCTCTGGTCGCATCGCGTAGATAAACAGAATGAAAACAAGAAAGGATGCAAAGATTATATATTTTTATCATATTTATATTCCTATATATTTGCATATCTACATAAATCTGCAAACAAAATATAATAAAATATAAATAATAAAAAATAAAAAATCGATTAAAAAATGATAAACACAAATAAGTGCGAAATAAGAATAAAATATAAAATAAAATTAGAATAAAAAATAATTTAAAATATAGTAAAATTATATTATAGTGATATAAATTATATTACTATGAAGAGTGTTAAAATCAAAATGCGCATTAAAAATTCTAAAAAAATATTCTAATAAAAATTCTAATAATAAATTTAAAAAATATATATACACGCTCTTAGAAATGCTTGTTTTCAAATTAACTATCGCTGTAATTTCGATATCAAGAGCTCAGTTGTGAATAGAATCACCAGAGGACGAGACGTTCTTCTCTGGTGACATCAGGTTTCCGACGTAATACCTCGGCGAATCCGCATGATCCTTTTAGCTTACGTGAGATTCGGTGAACATAAATGAAATCTCGCGAAACTCGTAGTCGCCGGCGGCACTTCGTGCATAACAATGCAAATTTAACGTCCAAACCAATCTGTTCCATGGATGTCGATGAAACTGTCATTCTGTGTTGTCGTGTGGGAGAACATCTTTTATGTTTGACATGTAGGTGCAAATACGATACTCAAACAATCACTCGAAAGCTGTTAGCGGGATTTTATAGTTGTATACCTTGAATAGCTCCTATCTCATAATTAATCGTATATGTATGTATGTAGGTACAATTGTACGGTGCGATTATAATAAACAGATAAAGTAGAAATGCATGAAAACATGTTAAAAATTTAAAGCAAATAAGAATATCAATTGCTTTATTGCTTTGTTTTATTGAGGTATCCAAAAGATGTTCTCTTAAAATTATTAAAATACAAAAAAATAATTCTAAAATTGTCAAACTCATAACAGAGTTGTTAATTTTAATGGATTCTCTTCCCTTTATATTAATTATATTTAAGTAATAACAAAAACAATTCTTAATCTTGATCAATATAATAATAATAAATTATGTAAATAATAATAATGATGAATCAATAATATTATCTTTTATTTTTATCAAAAATATAATCGTATTATTGTCGTAAACATAATACGATACGTGAAATAATGTACTTATACAAATATAAAAATATATGAGTGAAAAATATATTATATAAAATATATTAAATATATTAAATATATTAAAAAATTATGTATATTATTCACTAATAACCTATCATTTTTTAAATAATCTCGATACACCAATTCTATTCTTAACTTTTACATCAATTCCATTTCTATTTATAGAATTATTAGAGTTCACTGCATCATTCGTGCTCGCGTAAGAAGGGATAGTGTGATCCTAAGAGGCAGATCGACTCGATCTCCCTTTTATTGTAGTTTATCCTCAAAGCAATCCATCTCGTGCTTAGCTGCGCTTCCTGATGCCGATGCCTTTGGCAGCCCTACGCGAACGCGCTCTTGTATCTACAGCAAAGGAAAGTAACCAACATTTGCTCCCCCTCCCTCTCCGCCCCTTTCCCCCATATGATGCTGTAAGTGAAAGCACAGGCCTGTTCATTTGCTACGTTTTATTGTTGCTTTTTATGTTACGTTATAGCCTTGGACATTTTCACGCGCGACACGTTTTTCTCCTCGTAACATAGCTATCCGGTGGACACGCACAAATTGGATATGCAAATGTCGCGCAAAATTTCGAATTTCAGATTATTTACTATCGCACGGAAGCGTACTTCCGTAAATATTATTATGAATAAATTGTCGTAACGTCAAAACAACAATTTAGTTCCTTTTAAACACGGAAAGAATGATTTTGCTTGAAAAGAAATATTTGGAAATAATTTGGAAATATTGTAGATAAAAATTTGAAAATAATTTTGTTGTACGATCAACTGGAATAGATTAGAATATAAAATTTTTTTGCAGTATCGTTCATTCTCCTTAAGAATCTTACAAAATTATTTGGAATTTCCAACAAAATTATTTTTAGATTTAAATTTTTAGATACTTCAGTAAAATTGTACTTTCCATGTTCATGAGAAATAATATAACGCTTATTATGCAATGAAAAAATAATTTTGCTAAAATATCTAAACATTTTTAGCTGGATGCAAACTTGAAAATAATTTTGTTGTTATCAAATGATTAATAATAATTTATGTAAGATGTTCAAGCTGATAGTTACAATGTTTTTCGCAACATTGCTCATCAAGTTCGAATATCCTACATAATTATTTTGCTTTCATTATTTTAATTATTTTGATAGTCTAACAAAATTATTTTCAAATCTGTAGCTGACTTGTTAAACTTGTTTGGCAAAATTATTCTTTCTGTGCAGATTTAATTCATCAAAGAGAATTTATTATCACAATTAAAAAAATCCTATAAACGTGTAAAAAAAAAATAATACAATGACGATATCAAGAATATGCTCGAAGATGTATGATATAATAAATTAAATTGTTTTCCTTAAAGAGAGAATTTTTAAAGGATTTGCCGATCACCCTATAGCTTGCTCGGTGATCATACACGAATAAGCTGTACAACAAAGCGCACGTGTGAGTTCATGAAGAACGTGACAGCGAGGTGCACCAGTTCAAGGAGATGCGACGACGGCTCGTTCGAGGGAAATTTCCTTTCTCTTGCATTCTCCGCGTGTATACGGAAACGGAACTATGCATATCAACGCCAATTCTCCAGGACACTCGTAAAAATAGTAACGACGGTGTGCCGAGCGTAACCGCGGCTCAACCTTTTGGTAGCTATTTTCATCTCACTTAATGAGTATTTTATCGCACGCGCGCACATATTCAATAGCTATCACAATCGCAAATCCCGAATATTTCTCATATTTCAAAAAAAAATAAAAGAGTATTTTATTCTCAATTATGTAAAAAGCTCTGTACACATTTTCCATTCAATATACAATGCTAAACTGATTGACGTGACACATTTTGTAAGACATATTGCGTATGTGTGCATAAAATGTGTAACATAATACACAAAAAATGAAAATTTTTATTTTTATTATTACAATGAATTATTAAAATTAAGTAAATAAACTCGTTACATTCGTTGCTGGGATGTTATTTTGAAATTTTAATTTGATTTTAAATCACTAATATCTCTTTCTTTCTGTAAATAATTTAAATTACTGAATATTCATTAATTAATATATTTGAAAAATTATTAAAAATCCTTCGCAATATCTCCACTTCCTCGGAGAATAAAGCGAAGATTTCAAAGGTCGGAGTTTCAAATTAATCGCAAAGATTAATTCACGATCATTGCCTTCTTATAATAACAGCTTAACCATTCTATTTATATATTATTTCAATTCTATTTAATTTTAACGTATAGCTATCACGTTTCCATCGACCTTTGCGCGGAATCATCAATCTATCTACTTTCGGCGGCGCGGCAGTGAGGAGCCGCGTGCCAACAATCTCACCAAACGATTACGGAATGTGAATGCTCGACGGACGTGGTAACCGTGAAATCTCAAGCGGACGACCGTAATTATGACTTTCCTCTCGACGTAGGAATATCGCAATGTCACTGGCGACAATCTCCGCTTGCGTATCCACGTGCGTGCTCACGACGTATGCAACACAAAGGCGTATGTATGTATCTTTGATGCGGCCTCACAGCGCTTATCTTACGTCAAACGAGAAATGTTGAAGCTCTTGAACAGTAAAGTTGTGTCGAGATTAAGATTATTGTTAAGCATCGATTCGAAATTTTCATTTTCAATATTCATATCTCAAAAATTATGTAAAAATATGTAAAAATAAAATTTGCATTATTTAAAATAATAATTAAAATTTGAACCGTTAATAAATAAACATGTCATATAGTTAAAATAAAACTTTAATTTACCGGTAATAAACAAAACGTTTCGATCTCTGTTGGATCATTATCAATGTAAACAAAAATAATACACAATATGTGTTGTCTCTGAGCATCTTAGAGAAATGAATATTTTTAATCTCATCACATTGCCTACGAATAGACAACGTTTACATTATATTGATATACAATTATAAGAAACAAGTAGGTTTGTGTATAATCTACATAACACAATCTAGAGGTATACATGGTTATCGATTACAACATTCTTATAACATTTATTTCATATTGAGTGAGATTGATAATTAATACTGTGATCGAGAGCGAATTATAATTTTTATATATCTTATCTATGTAATATTTCCACTGTTATTTTTGTTTACATTGATAATGATCCAACATCGAAATGATGTTAATTTGTTTATTACCGGCAAATTAAAGTTTTATATTTTATATTTTAACTATATGACATGTTTATTTATTAACGGTTCAAATTTTAATTTATAATCTTAGGCTCGTAGCCCTTTGTCTTTCTGTTTTTTAAATTTATTGAGCCTTATTACTTTTTTATAGTTTAAAATAATATATTATCGAGAATCGAAAGGAATTTCAAGGATTAATATTATTTCTTTTAATATAAAATTTTTTATGTATATAGAATTTTTTTTCTTCTCGATATAATGAAATATCAATACCTTCATGATAAAAATTAAGTATAATTTTATGCTTGCCCTTTTATAAATATGGAGACAGACAAACTGTGAAGATAAATAAAATTGATATTATTGGTACAATAAGCTTGATATTAAACTTCATTTTAATTCAACATTAGAGAGCAGTTTAATTAATTTTGTTCTTAACCTTTAAAAGATAGAAGGCTATTTTAAAAATCTTATACTTTTTCCTTGAATAAGATTTGTTACAATTATATTCCTTGTATCATTCCATTATATTTCTTTGTCTCCAAACACCGTTTCAGCGCCATTGTAGTGGCTTTTCCATCCCGTAAAGAGTATTAATATTTAATAAAGCAAAATGTAGGAAGATAACGTTGTACTGAGAATTCAATTATTTCAAAAATAAGTGATGCATGTATAGAGAGAAGCGATTATAACAGGAGAACTTGTAGTTATGCAAACGCAAGCTAGGCTGGAGCACTTCTAAGTGCTCTCCCGTCCGTTCGGCGGGTGTTTACTTCGCTCGCAATCGATGTCTGGGCTCGATATCGCCACGTGTTGCAAATGGACATTTAATTATGAACCCGGTCCGTCGATGACACCGTTCTAGGTCGTTCCGCTGAGATAATCCTCCATGTAGATCAACCATGTCGAGAACGGAGCGAGACGAGAGAGGAAGGTCGACGTACATCGAGTTATTTCGAGCCGCTTCGCTCATCTACCTGAATAAATCATGGTATTCGCGCTCTGAGGGTTCCAACGACGGCTATTATGACTAGAAGGGAGGGGAGGGGGAGAGGAGCCGACCTTTCGGATTAATTGCCCGCGATGGGGCCTGCCTTCTCGACTCGCGACGTCGCAATATTGCGAAATGACGGCTCGGGGATCGAGAGATTTGTTTTCGAACATTCAACGAGAGACGCATAATAGTTCTATGGAGATACGAAGACTAAACTGTGAAGATACTCTCAGGCAGAGGAAGAACCTAAATACGAATATTCCGTTCTAAACATAAAATAATTTCTATGCATGTACCTGTGTATGCATTTCATCTAATTTATATTTAATTTATATTTAATTTATATTTAATTTAATAAATTAATGTATTAAATTATATATTAATTGTATATCAATATAATAAATTAATATATTAATTTAATTAATTATTTTATGTTTGTCTTTTTTGTTATTTTAATATTTATAACAGTAGCCTCCTTTTTTTTCATTCCTTGATTATTAACCTCATCCTTGAACTATTGGATTCTTGTGTGCTCGGACAAATAAAGTATGTATGAGGTTTACAAAAGGTAGCCTTGATAAATTTCAAACACAAAGATCGGGTGTCGAGTTTTTGTAAACTTCACTCGATGCACTCATTCAAAAGAACCCTCTCGCTGTAAATAAACGTTCAAGACGTTTAAAAAATTACATGTTACAAAACTTCCAGTGTTTAAAGAGGCTGAATGGTTGATGATAACCGAAGGTCGTCGATGAATAATCGCCATTTGTGTCACTTGTTTTATCCGCACTTACTAAGTGTGCATACAAAATTATTATTTATTGCATCGATAATTCGCGTAGTATCTTTTTCTTTTCCTATAAATAGAATTCGAATATTAGAGTTAAAATTGATTCTTTTTGCCAACTCCATGAAATTTAGAATGAAATACATCTTGTATTAGATATTATTCTGCGATGTTTATAGGAAACGTGAAGTTTCACAAGGCACGATGTTATTCAATATTTTTATAATTCTGCCAAGATAATTGAGTGATAATCACAGCAATTGGAATCGCGGAAGATGCTTCTCTCCCGTGAAATGTTGCTTTCTTTGCTACTCCCCTCAGAAGTAAAAATATTACGCCACTACGGAAAATACTTTATCATGTCTAATTACGCGTTACGATAATATTATTATTACACGCGTATTAATAACTACACGTATATTACTCGTCGAAAGAATTCTTCTTCGTTGAAGAATTTATTATGTAGAACGAACGCGAAGCGGATCTGCGTGTTTCCTTCGCAATCTTTCGATATATAAGTACGATTTTTATACCGCTACGCCGCACTACGAGTCGTGAAAGAAGGGACTTTGTCACTGCAGAAATCTATACCCGAAGATGAAGAAGATGAATGCGCGTTGTATTCACAGTTGTTGATGAAGCTGATGATTCTGCGCAATTTCAGCCCTGAGGGGGATTATTCCTAGCTGCGAGGATCGTGTCACGACGCTCGATTCTTTCCACTTTTCCGATTCGGGTCAAGCGGAATCGGTCGACAATCGATATGTACCATCTGGCTGAAGCAATGACGATGATACGTATATACGTATATACGGGGCATGAATGAGCGGCACAATAAATCATAAGGCACGTAAATAAGAATGATGACCTCGTATCACGTACCCATCGGCGATGAAAATGCAACGAACTTCCATGAAAGAGTCAATTAAATTCGCGGATTAGTGTGCATCTCTATACAAATTGGGAGCATCGAGCATTCACGATGGAAACTATTACAGGTATCATAAGGCACATCAGCGACGATGAAATATTACTTTCGTGTCTGTGCTTTTGTCAATACGTAATAATAAAAAAAATGTTCGCTATTGATTCAGGGGAAGAAACGTAGTAGAATCTATATTACGATTTAGCCAAAGAAGACCGCATTATTAATCGCGATGATCATTATAGATGAGAGCAGCGAAATCAGGACACATATCATAGAACTGTTCGAGATGAATTCCGATCAGAATTATTTAATTATTCCTTAGATATTTTTATTGCTTTTTCTATAATGTTATATATAAAGGAAATAATAATATTCGTATTAATAATATTTTTTTGTTATTTTTAATATTTCTATATGTGTATGTCAAAATCAATCCACTTCTGAATGAATTGCTTAGCTTTAAAGTAAATAATTAAAATAATTAAAATAACATTCATGTTACATGCACCTACAATAAATACTTAAATAATGGATGAACTACTCTCTAAATTCTTTGAAGTGGAATTTCACTCTAGAGAGAGAAAATTGACCCAATCTTGAAAAAGAGTAGCTCAATTTCCAATCTTTAAGAGTAAGATTTCATTCTTCAGAGTGAAAAGTTCACTTAAAAATTTTTAGAGAGTAAATTTGAGTCAAATTCAACACTTTTTTTAAATACAATTATTTAACTTCATTATTTTAAATTAACGATAGATTGAATAAAAGCAGTAATGACCTACAGAATAATTAAAAACTCAAATAATGTATAATTTATAAATTTAATAATGGTAGGAAAACTCAATAATTCAGGTAGGAATTGTTAAATGCTCTAGATTTCTATTATTTTTTAAGGATAAGCGAACTAATTTCAATCAAAATCCATGCCATAATATATACAGTGCACAATACGTATTATAGAATTATTCGAAATGGATTCCGATCGGAAT
>Ga0157363_1001520_pt1 | contig 19453 bp, 19 predicted proteins | sample AttsexASBM1_FD_111477 | JGI IMG/M metagenome (GOLD analysis project Ga0157363, IMG submission 111477) | Fungus gardens microbial communities from leaf cutter ant in Ribeirão Preto, State of São Paulo, Brazil - Atta sexdens ASBM1 | ecosystem: Host-associated > Fungi > Mycelium > Unclassified ... | reverse complement strand
TTGGTAATTATTTTGTAGGAGTAAAAGATTTCTATACATCAATTATACTAATATTGCAAAGTTTACTGTGTGGAAGAGATAAAGGGATAGACAAAACTAGTTTAATATAAATTTTTATTTCGCACATGGAGAGACATGAGACTTCCTTAGCATGCTTTGCACTTTCTTTTTCATTCTGCCTTTTTTTCTGGAAGTCCCTTGATCTTTGAGTTTCTCCATGATGGAAGAATATAAGGTGAAACACTCCCATGGATGCACATTCAAATGTAACCACTGCTTTTTGACCAATCAAATATTTGGCCGCAAATGTTCTAGTTTAGCAGCCATATGCGCAATGTCTCATCTTATATTCTTCCATGGTTTTCTCAAGATTTGTCTGTCCCATAGCTATGTTACTAAACTGCTGTGCTGTGATGCTCACGGTTTAACTCTACAAAATTTAAGCTGCATTCAGGAATATACACAGAGTGTCTTCAAGTATTATTCTATTCTTATTATTACCAAATGTTAAACAAGCATAAATTGATACCTGGAGGAATTCAGTATATATTCCCAAACGCAGTCTCAAACGCATTAAAAGGAAATTTTGTGTCTGACTTTCCTTCCTTTTACAACTGTAAATATATTCTTATTAAGCGTGTTATTTGTTTCAGACGTAATTGCACCTATAATCCCCAATGTCTGACAGGTTTAGGAGAAGACAAATATATGAAGTCTCAGCCAGCCGAAGTAATGTCTTTAGAAAGTTCCTTATCAGAGTTACGCGACCCGACCCAATATGTTGGCTTAAAGAATCTAGGTGCTACTTGCTATGTCAATAGCTTAATTTAAATGTGGTTTCACAATGAAGACATGAGATATATATATATATATATATATATATATATATATATGATATATATATATTAATTAAAACTGAATCTTGCATATAGCACATTATCTTGAAATTTAATATACCAACAGGAGAATAATATACAAATGGGATATTACGGAAGATCCAGAAGAGAAGGAGGCGTTGTGCCAGTTAAAGAAAGCAGGAGTACCCTATCATCCAGTAACTGCAGTTGGCCAATTGCAGTACCTTTTTGCAATGATGCAATTCGGCAATAGGAGCCTTCTTGATCCAGTCAATCTCGCTATCGCGTTATCCTTGGATACTAGAACGCAGCAAGATGCCCAAGAGTTCTCCAAATTGCTATTGTGCCATATTGAAGGAAAACTACAGCAAAACTCAGAACTGGAGCAGATGCTGCAGAGGCTGACTCAGGGAAAATACAGCTATATCAATAGGTGGGTTTTTTGAAGTGGGAACAATGAGAATTTTCCTAAACGATAATGGTGCTGATAATCTTTACAATGACAACATGGTTGGACACGTTGCTCACTACAATGACTGATGCTATCAACTGATTGTCCACTGACAGTGGAGAGTGAAATTGACTTTTTAGTGGATAATTAAAATTTTGTGTTTGATGCAGTTGTTCCACGTGCAGCACTGAGTATCCAACGTCCACCACATTTTATGAGTTGGATCTACAACTGGCGGCAACTTTAAAAGGAGCGATCGACAATTATTTGTCAGAAGAACAGCTGACGGGAGCGGATCAATATCATTGTGTTACTTGCAATGATAAAAAGGACGCCAGGCGATTCATACGACTGGAATCTCTTCCAGAGACTTTAAATATTCAACTAATGCGCTTTGTATTCCATAGGTGAGCTTTTTATGAATTTTATGATAGTGTTTAATGAATGAATTTTATGATGGTGTTATAATTTATAACAGAGATTCCGGACAGAAGAAGAAATTGAATTCATATATTCAATTTCCCGAAGAGCTTGATATGTCGGAATATATTAGGTGTCAGCCTCAAACTCATCTGTACAGTCTCGTCGCTGTATTGAGTCACAAAGGTCCATCTGCATATTCGGGGCATTATATCGCGAATATATGTAATTCAAGCGGAGAATGGTATCAATTTAGCGACGATAAAGTTGAAAAAATGCAAAATAAACGAATCGAGGATAGCGTAAATGGTAATTTTTTAAAATCAAATACTTTGTATTCAATAATAAAGAAATAAATGTATGGCTTTTCACGCGAGAAGGCTGAAAGTCTTTTCTTTTTTTTTTATATATAGATAAATCAATGAAACGTGGGCGTGTTCCAAAAGGATTTCTGTCATCCAACACAGCTTATATGTTGGTTTATAAAAAGTTAACATCGGATGTACGAATAAATGCTGTGAAGAAAGTAAAATTGAAAAAACCTGATGTAGAAATAAATGCCTCCAATGATACTGTTTACTGTGAGAAACTTGCAGTTACAGAAAAATCGGATACTGGAGATGAACTAAAACAGAAAGCTGATATTGAAGACACGCCATTAATTCAAGAAGAAAACTCTGAAAAAACATTGAAATTAGATTTAGAGAATGTAATAGAAATAAATGAATCTGCAATATCTGAAAAGACTGATACACCTATCATGGGTGAAAATAATACAGAAATTGTCGCTAGCACAAACGGATGTAAAGACACGCATGAGTCTACTGTAGAACAATTACAAAAGATTCACTATCTAAAAGAGTCAATGGTGAAAGTTGTTAAACTAGATTATAAACGATTGAATGGTGACGCACACAGAGCTATGAGTTGCGGTGAACGTGATTTTTATGAAGAGGTAAAAATTCTTTAGATATAAATTCTTTTTAATTATTCACTAAATTTTGATTAATTAACATTTAATTAAATGTATTTTTCTCTTTACAGATGGAATTTGAGAATTGGCAAGTAAGCAGTACGATGCGTGAACTTGTTAGACAAGAAAATGTTAAACACGAATTGAGTTTGTTAGCCGCACAGCAAGAAAAAGTAAGGAAATATCAAGTATATTACGTGAAAACGATAGAATTATTATACTTTTTTTATATTTGTTGCTACATAATTTCCTTTTTTTTTTTTTAGCAAAAAGAAATTGAAGATCAGAATTCCAAACGACAACTCGTAATAGATGTGTATAATATAATCCATTCAACAGTATCTTGGAGTAATTATTATTGGATACCAACCGATTGGCTGTCGAAATGGTTGATCGGACATTCCTCTGCACTCGATATCCGTCCAATCGACAATTCCAATTCAATGTGCTCGCACTATCGACTTGATCCATTGAAAGTTAGTCGTATGAAATGCGTACCGGAATTAGCAGCTCAAATGCTTTACGATAAATATCTAGGAGGTCCGCGGTTAGACCAGACGTTTTTGTGCGAAATTTGCGTAAAACGACGTTGCAAATTATTGCGTTTCAAGATAACACTTGAACGAGATCACAAAGAAGTTGGAGAATTAATTCGCATATTTAAAGAACCGTAAGCTCGTTATTAAAGTTTGCTATAATAAAAAGAGGTAGTAACAATAATAATAACTGTATGATATGTTTCTGTCATTTTAGTATCGAAACAAGCTATATAATTGGTACTGATTCATTACGATCGTGGCGAAGGTTAGCTATGGAAACGTTTCAAGAGGATATAGAACAAAAAGAAGACGATTGCCAGGATACTCTACAGGAGGAGAGTAAGAATACGGACAAAGACGGTAATGGTTGTCCGAAGGAAGTCGAAGAGAACAAGGAAAATGAAGTTATTATAAACTTTAACGAAGACTTACTTTGCGAGCACAAATCTCTTAAAACGGCAGATTCCAGTAGAAAAGTGATACCTCAAGAAGCATGGGTGATTCTTAAAAAATATTTTCCGGATTCGAAAGAATATCCCGTTGGATCACCATCCTGTTCAATCTGCGAGGTAAATAAATCTTTTTAAATAAGTTTCTTATTTGCGAATAAATTATTGAAATTTAATAACTTATTTAGTTGTCTTTGTATATCTATATGTACTGTTGATTCTCAGGAAAAGATGAAAAGTGCGCAAAGAGCGAAGAAAGATGACAAAATAAAAGCAAAGCAACAGAAAGACGAGCTTACCGACTTGTATTATGGAAAGAATAGAAATGAAATTTCCACGTGCATTGATCCTCTGAAATCTTTCTACATTGTGGAGAAGGGCTTCCTGGATAGTTGGCGTTCCTTCATTCGGTGAGAAAGCTTAAATTTTACATTATTTATTTCATGCTGTGGCGTTGTAATTGCAATTCTCAGACGAATATGTTTTGCGATAATTTTTCACCCGTTTAGATAGTACATTAATTTAAAAAAAATAAAAAGTTTTACATCCATACATGATTTCAATGTATACATTTCCATATTCAAAGTATACAATTCGTAATACATTTCAATGTATTACGGATTTTGACGAGCCAACTTTTAGAAAAAAAATTGATACGTAAAAATATTTGTCTCCCGAAATAAGTTATTATTTTATGGTCACAACGCTTTCTATGTGTCAATTAGATAAACGTTATAAATTCTAATGTTGGCTGTCGGTAACTAATTACGAGTTTCGAGCGTCTCTTCTACGTTCGTATGTTTCAATTAAGATGGCGCTAGTTGTCCTGAAAATTGCGCGCCACAGTTTTTCAACCACCCGCCATTACGGGGCGAGACGCAGTCGGTGATGAGCAACGTTTTTTTGACATCTAATATCGGTGAATAATACACGGAAAGGTATGTTATTTAATAAAATTAGATGCTTGAAAGTATTATGTCGTAAATAGTATATATAGAAATAGCTATTGAACCAAAATTAATGAAAACCGAGTAAAGATGAATTAAGAGTATTCTCTTACATTTCTTTCTTTTTAAATTTTAACTCATTGGTGTATTTACAAGATATCTAATATTTCATGAATTGCAATTTAATCTGAATGCATATAATTATTTACTTATGCTTTTTCTTAAACATTTTTACATGTTTGGATGAAAATTTAGTATAAAGTTTTTGCCAGGTAAAATTGACGAAAATTAAATATTCTTAAAAATTTTTTTCAATTCTAAAATGAATGTAATATATTTTTCGATTTAAGATATTGATGCATTTGAAGAACATCTAATATTTTATTGCAATTCAATCTGCTATATATAATTATTTATTTATGTTCTTTCTAAAATGTTTTGCATTTGAAATTTTGTTTCAACTCTTTTTTTTATACTATTGCGAGATTTTTGCGAGAAACGCGGTGACGAATGCGGTTCGATCTCGCGCTCGTCGATCGTGGTCGAAATCGGTTGTCGTAAATGTTAGAAAGGGAGGATGGACGGGAAAGGTAGATATATCCAGGATGTATTAACGAGCTTTTCCTAATTATGAGAAAAAACTGAACCGCGCGATTAAGCTGGGCGGCGGTGGCGGACTCCTCTTTCTCTCGTCTCTCGTGTGGCTGTAGGGGAGGACCGGGCACGGGAGAAAACTAATTGAAACCGCTTAACGACCCGCCGGCAAATGATACATCGACCCCGACGAAGGGCCACCGGTGTCTTAATATCGTTTCGCCTTCTTCCACGGTCAAGACCGTAAATGCAATTTGGACTCTCGCTCGATCTTCTTCGAGTTTCTACTTTTCTGGTATCCCTAATCTACACTTCACTTGGGGAAAACCATCCCAAAGGCACACACTTCTGAAGTACGCGTTCATCAGGAATAAATCTGAGCTCTTCTTATTGCTCTATCCGTTGTTCAGAAATATCAGCCAATTCAATATGTCAAGTCTGTAAATACTTCAGATCCATCCATGATTATTTATAGACCATAAAATTTATTTATTTCAATGTAAGGTAGAATCGAATATTATGAGCACCTTAAGGAAACATTTTGATATATCTACATCTATATAATATACTGAAGAATAAAAAATCTTATGCATATCATTTGATAGATTTGTTGATATTTTATGTATCTTAGTATTGAAATTGATTTTAATACAAATGTTAAAATAGCGAGTGTACTTATTACCCGTCCAATGCTCATATTACTCTCTAGGTAGGCTAATATGAGCATCTTTAGAAGTAATATGAATACAGGAAATTTTTTGTAAGAAATTATGCAGAAATAAAAGATTGATCGGTCATAATGTATCTAAGTTTTAAAGTAAATTAGCCATCTCTATGCAGCCACCGAACTGATAATACTTAATACTGTCTTATGACTATTCGCTTATAACTTACTCTTGATTTCTATTAACGGTTAGAAAGCTCATAAACCTTCCTTCACCAATCGTCGCAAGGAAGAAGTTCATTTGCATTCTGTACTTCAAACAGAAACTTAGGTGTAGTTTTTATATCTATACTTAAAGATTTATCAAATTAAATGCAAAGAAATCGTTAAAATTTTCTCTGACTATAACGAGACTGCAAATTTCTCCATCTATGTTGTCTACCCATAATGTTTTTCGTCATAGCACGTGTCTTTCCCTGTTTCCTTCGTGATTGTCTACCTCTAAATGAAGAATATCATGCAACATCATTCTCTCATACACACTATCAATCGTCCCTATCTTATCCTTGTCATTGCACAGTTAAATTTCAGACTATATTCTCATACATGGTATATATATAATAAAATACTATAATATGCTGCCTAGCGACATTCATTTCTTCGACTGTATTGCTACTTTCCGTTCAGCCTCACAATATATAGTTTCTTATTGTAAATAGCCATGCACTCATAGCGTTATTCATCGACCATTATGTTACTCATTTCATTTAGTTAGTTTGTTTCATTGTTTATTGTGCCGATTGTTAATTCATTGTGCTATCACGTGCCCCTGTAAATTTCTTCTTTAAGGTTCGGGCTCATAAGCAGCTCATATGCTGGCACCTCACCTTTTGAAATATCATCGTAAATTTATTGAAATATCGCCTGTCATAAATCTTCTGTATTTTATACGTATCACTAAAGTATTATTATTATTATTATTATTATTATTATTATTATTATTATTATTATTAATTTCTTTGTTCTATTCTTCGTCTTTTTTTCATGTGACACGAGAACTAAAAGAAAATCTTTTGTTGCTCACGTTCTTGTTGCTCACAAAAAAGATCTTTTGTCTAAATATTTTAGAGAAATTTTAGTAAATTCTATGGCGACTCTGTGCTCGAATATGATATTGTAAATACGAGCGAGATCCTTCCGACAGCGAAAAAAAGTCTTTTAACATCCAGGACGGCATTATCTGTGCCCTCCCTTATTATACATTCTCTCGTGTGGCGCGACACGTTGGCTGGACACTTCGGATTGACAGATTCAAATTCGCCGGGGCTTAAATCTCATGGATTCAACGGTATGCAAGCTAAACCGGGATCAACCCTTCTCGCGGATTACACGTTTGTCGTGTCACGCGCGATTTCGGTATACACGATACGCGTAGGGGGTATGAAAACCACGAAATAAGTGGTCAGGTTCCTGTATTAAACAAGCAGTTACACGCGTAAGAAGGAGGATATAGTGTAATGTTCTTCTCTTCACATAATATGATATAGATGAATATAGATTACTACATTTCTACGTGTTAAATTTTTAATAGTATTTTCGAAAATAATCTGGTGTTTATAAAAAAATTTCTTTCTATCGCATTTTGATTGGAGAGACAGAGAACGATAATTCCCTATTTTGACCCCATTTCTTGAGATTGCGAGTGTTCACGATCTATTATCGAGAATTTGCTATTAACCGAGGGAGGGAAAATGTGAAAAATATTTTTCCGGACCGCTGGTATTGTCTTCGACCGACTCCTTTGTGACGTCGGTGATTAATTTTTCAGCAGGTCGGGCATGCCGCCCCTTTTTTGCGTCACCACTGCCAGTATAATCGTTCTTTGTATTTTTCGAACAAAACTCCATAGTTCGTTGCTTCCATTACACATAGTTATATTATACAGTACGTGTATAGTACATTTTTTGCAATACTTGGGATATAAAATTACTCTCTATATATCATACATATATATTTTATATTAAATTTTCTATATTTATACTATTTTTATAACAAGCACATGAACATTTTTACTTTTTCCATATTCTCAGTTTGAGTAATTTCAAATGATCATTTTATTTGTTTAAAAGCATAAAGAAGCAATTTTTCGATAAATAATCTTTTAAAAACATAAAAAATAATATTACTAGCCATTAAATTTAATATATATAATTTTATCTTGAATGACTACTCGAGTTAAACTTCGCATGATATATAAATCGAGTGTTTTACACTTTTTATTTCTTCTTATTTTTTTCAGTATAGAAAAGTAATCTTCTATTTTATCTCTTGATAAGCAATCGTTGTTTCCTCTATTACTCCTTTTATCGATAATTAGCTAAGACTCGCTAATCGGTCACTTTGAAAGCTCTCGCGCCTTTAGGAGAACAAATGGTAGCGAGAATTGCAATCCGTTTAACTGCTTCAAACAAAGTCCCCCGCCAATCCGTCAACGTCGCTCAGATGGATCTTCGAAAGGATTAGGATTTGCATAAACGATCATTCAACTTCCACTTGACGCCACTCATCCTTTCTTTTGGTGCGTGGATATTCCCTGACATTGGTGATTTAAAAACCTATACTTCGTAGGTAATGATATAGGAACTGTTGACTATAATTAACTTTATAGAAACTGTTGATCATTATTGTCTGTCATTGAAAATGCATTTTATTATTCTCTTTAATATATTTGAGCATAAAAATATAATTTATTACGAAAAAAGTAAGTAGATAGTATAGCGAGATATTTAATTTTTTACTCGCGAAGTTTATATTTATACAAAATCTATTACAAAGCGGTCTTTTTATAATGATACAATATTTTAAATTTAAATTACTAATATTAAAATCATTCATCTTTCAATTTATATATATCGAATTAACCTTTACAGGACATGAAAGCCACTATAATTATATATTTTGGCGCAAGAAATATAATGAATAATAAATTAACAAATCTTACTCAAGGAAAAGTTGTAAGATTTAAAAAATGGATCCCGTCCTCTAAAGGTTAATGATAAGTTACTTTATACATACACATAATGTATAATAATTTTACTCATGAAAGATTAATTTATTTTACATTCTTTTGACAAACGAGTAAGTATTGTACGACGTTTATTACCTGAGTGCAAGCTTCGTCGCAATGTCGGCGCCTATTGGGCGCACGCGCTCCCGGCTTGACTTTCGCACTTCGGTAAATAATTATTAATGATCATGCTTGGGGAAAATGTGACCGCGATCTTGTTGACACCGCATTGTAACACCGCGGACAATGGTGCCGTCGTCGTCGTGGGTCTCGGGAACGCGCGCCGCGTACTCTACTGGCGTAAAACGGAGGAGGTGAATGTGATGGTTGGAGAAGGGCAGAGGCCATAATTAATAACTGGGAATTGATTAAGGTGCCAGATAAGTCCATGGAGCCGGTAGCTTGTGTCTCTCGTCTCTCTTCATCCTTCTCGCGCTCTCCCTTCGGCTGTCTCTCGCGCGACGCGCGTTACAATATGATTAATAATTTCAAGATAACGCCGTTGTCCCCGCAGAGTCCCTAACATCGTAGTCGTCCCTCCGCGAAGGACCGATTTGCGGCCCCACTTACGGTCTCATAAATGACTAATTATTCTCACCGTCCTTCGTTCAGCTCGCCCAATGGCCATTTACGCTGTCCGACGCTCCAAACGCAAATCTCCCTCGCGCACAAATCCGTTCGAAGAGTCAATTTTCTCCTGAGGAAAGTACGCAAAGTTTTTGCTTTATGCTCTCCTTCATCGGTTGACGACAATCGACTGATTCGCTCTTACGGAAAAGCGTCTGCCGCTGTTTCGATAACTCGATGCGGCCTGACGTAGGTTTCCCTTTCCTCTTCAGCGAGGGGTGAAACACCGAAGAAATTCCGACTATTTTGCGTACATTTGGCAGGAGGGTGCCGTTGCTTCGAGGCGAACGCAGCGGAAAGAGAGAACGCAGCACGACGGGCGGGGTGGACGGGTGCTCGCGGAAGGAAAACTATAAATCATTCGACGAAACGAGCCACCTAGAAAAAGAGGGGTGAGTCTTGGTATTGGAGGAGGGTGGCTCGTAGTCGTCGTGCATCGACTCGCGAAATCCAACTACCCTTAAATAAATTGATTCATTGCGAGAGACCTCCGCGCGCGCTACCACTATAAACTTGAACCGTCCTAAGCACTTTTTTCTCTCCTTCGTCCGATAATATTTTGCTAATTTTCGAGAGATGAAGTCCACCATCATCGCAATAGGATCCTTGAAAATTATTCCTATTGGGAAATGGATCGATCAGTACATTATCCATGTCTGGTTTCTTCGATTCGATGAACCTTACAATGTTCAACTAAGGTTGCCACAAAACTGGGAATCAGAGAAAAGTTAGGAAATTTTGCAAATTTCCTTCAAACTGGAAAATTAAAATTTTTGGCTTTAAAAAAGTTTAATATTATATCTACATAGATTTGGAATACTATTAACAATTAAAATTGCAAGTATAGTGTCAATAACATTAATAGTAATTTACATTATGTTAAATTGATCTTTTAAGAAAATATTTAACGATTTTCAAATCAAGATAAAAATACAACAAATTTCAAAATATCATTGAAAATCATGGAAAAGTTGTGGGATTTTTGGATGAGGAATTTGTGACAATCCTGATGAAATCTTGCAAATATTCTCGGCAAATCTTTTCATAACGAACGACACGGTGAATGATCTTTTAATTGATCTGTATTATATTCATCGATAATTGGATTCGTACATTCGCAAACGTACACTCGAAGGAACATGGAAGGAATTCTTTCGGAATCAGGATGTGTCCTCCCTCTCTCTTTCTCTTTCTCCACCTCTATTCCTCATTCTCCCGGGGGTGGCCAGTGTCTCGGGGGCGGTCATATATCATCCACCCTTGGGGGTGGCCGCGGGGGTAGAAGCAAAAAATCTTACCGAGCAAAAACTATCATCAGTGCTCGGTAAAGCGAGCTGAACGTTTCGCCCGCCTCTCTCTCTTTCCTTTTCCCTTTCTCTTCCTTCTTCTTTTCTCGTCATATTCTCTTCATCTAAGGTCTGCGTGTCTGCTATTCTACGTACATTTCCTCATAGTTTTCTACAAATATGATTAACAGTGGGTTTATGTAAAAATTTCATCAACCTGATACGCTTTCGTATTTCTAAGTGTCTAATCTACTTCCATTGATGCGTAATATATATTTAAAGTTTATTAAAATTGGTAATTGTTGGAATTTTGTTTTCAAATTATATTGGTACATATATTGGTAGAATCCGAATAGTATTAACGGGATTTGTAGTTAGAAGTGGAAATATTTATACTTTAGAGGGGGAATATCTAGATTCGCGTTAACACGTTATATTTTAAATTTTGGTTCTTTTAATATAAAAAATGCGAAATTCTTTTTATTTTTATAAGGAAACTATAAAAAGTGCTACTAAAACTGCCATTATTTTTTTATATTAACAAAATGTACTAATTTCACAGATCCTATTTTTGAGTATGAAAGAAATAATTATAGTTCCAGTCGCGACGTTTCATAATTTCATTGATTATCTTTTTCTTCATTATCATACATTTTAACGGTCTCATCAAAACTTTTGCATGCTGCTTTATTTATAATTTTGATTATTGACTGTCTATTTGCTACATTGATTCATCAATCACATTGCTACATTCCGAATCGTCAACTTTTAGAACGATCGTGATTTCATTCCGGGGAGTGTGGAATTGGCGAATATCGGAGAGCACGTTCATATTGTCGACTGTACTCTCTCCGCAACGGTGCCAATGTAAATAGACGGGAGCGACCAAGCATGGCGGGTGGCTGCGTTTTTCGTGGTGTATCGCGGTAGCCCAGTGGTCACGCCTGGCTAGCAACCTACGCGTGTTGTTCTCTGATCGGGAACGCTTGATCGATATTGAGAGGTCTGGTAAAAAAACCAACTTAGCCGGCGCAACGATCCGCCTTGCAACCAGCAGTGCCCTGCAAGTGCAACACATTCACAAAACGACCAATGGATGCGCGTTATGTGTTACTTTGAAATTCCTAGAAACTTTATGTATTTTTTTTAGCAGTTACTGAATAGTTATATTAACTCTATCTAGTAACTGAAAAGTAAAACTACTTAGGATTACAATCAAGATATAAGGCTTTGCCCGCAGTTACTGGACGAAAGTTGCGCAAAATCTGATATAAATCCAATATAATAATCCAACATATTAGATGGATATACTGGATAGATATATAGAAAAACCGCATATATTTCTATCAGAGTTATACAACTCGTAAGATAGTCGCATTACGTTATAATTGACTTGGAGTCATCAACGACGAGTTTTCTCCATTATTGATTTTACTTAAATCGTTGAACTTTGTTAGAGAAAATTCACGTTCATAAGAATTGAATTATAAAAATTTCTTTCATATTCTATTAATTCATCTACTTATCTTCGTGAAACAAATTAAGCATTGTATAATCGATAAATTCCTTCTGATTGCTGCAAATTAGCTCGAGTGTTTCTTTAATTACTTTTTGTTCTAACATTCTACAGTCCTTAAAATCTTCCAATTTCCATCTTTCAATCGATTAAAATCAGTCAATGAATTATTTACATATTATTTACAGCTATTACTTTAGTGACAGCTATTACTTTAACGGTGTATGTATTTTAGTTTCCGACAATCGATTGTTGCGCGCTGTTTTCTCATTTACTCTTTACTTTCCACGAATTAAACACAGCATATCTTTGCGCCTTTCGATAATAATGTACCTTGCATAGTGAAGCTGGCTGCGGACAACCAGAAGCGGAGCATCCTCCACGGACCCCCTTTTTATTACATCGGCGAAAGCCTCCGGTCGGTCTTCTTGTTTGCTCAAAGGGGGAGAGGATCTTCGGTCGCGCGGGATAGTCCTCACGAAGGGTACGGGAGAGAAGGGAAACAACGTGGAGAAGAAGAAGGAGGAGGAGGAGGAGGACGACGATGGTCTGAAGTTACACCGACGGTAGTCCTGTTGACCGACGGACTGCGGCAGGATGTCGATTATCGACGGTTTTTGCCGTGATTCCCCTTTTTCGAGCCGAGCGCATAATTAGCTTTCGTTATTCTAGCGCGCACCGTCGTGCCGTGCTGTGCTGTGCCGTGCCGTGCCGTGCCGTGCCGTGCCGTGCCGTGCCGAGCTGAGCTGAGCTGAGCTGAGCCGAGCCGAGCCGCGCGCGGCCGGCCGGCCGGCCGGCCGGCTTCCGCCTGCTGACAACGATCGAAGACTCCTTGCTCGCATTATGCTCGCCGTGATCTTCCTCCTTTACCCGGCTATTGTCCTTCTCTCTTTCTCTCGTACCTTTCGCATTCTTGCGCTTCGCGGTATTATGCCGCCGCACTCTGCTCGCCTCTTTCGGTCTCGGGCGATTTCAGCGGTCGCGCGGCACTGACTCTGGATCACTTAACGAAGGTTCGAACATTTCCTCCGGTGATCCGACAGCTCGAAGTCATGATGATGATGATGATGATGATGATGATGATGATGATGATGATGATGATGATGATGATGATGATGATGCGCTTTCCTCTTTCCAGGAATTGCGAGAGAGGAAGAAGATATGTAAGATGGCAGGATTTAGATCATTCTTTTTTTTTATCTTTAAATGATTTTGCTTTGATACTGATATTTCCTCGTTGAAAAACTGCTATCTTATTTAAATTTACTATTTTTTAAATAATTGAAGTGATAATTCTCTCCTATTAGACTTTCGAGAATATCATCGTTACTTTCGACTTTTAAACCATGACTTTCAAAAATGCTCTTTCTTCCTATTTTCCAATCCATGAACTGTAAATTGACTGTATTACAATTCGCGTGATTATTGCTTTCCGTACTCGTTACAAGCGAAGTTTGTAAATACCTTAGTGATGAAGGAGAAGCGAAGATCGGTTCTTCATACCGCGTCACAAACTTGATCGGAATGTCTTGTAATTAAATCACTACGATCTCCTAGACATACGTCGAAGTCATGCTAGCTTTTGCAATTACCCACTGTTTTTTTGTGTGTTTATGTTTTAGAAATTAATGCTCATTTCCATCAATGTAAATTAATTTTAATCTCGGTTCAACTTACTGTTTGTTTTTTTTCTAATCTTTAGCAAACTAGAAAAAGATGAAGAATAAGTTGAACCGAGATTAAAGTTAATTTACATTGGTAGAAATGGACATGATAAATCGTACAGTTATCATACGGATGTTATGCGTTATCGTCGATCAATCGCGAACGAAATACGAACATCTGTGATATTTTTATTTTTTTTTTTTTATATATTAAATGCAATTCAGATCTTCGATCGTAAATTGATGTTGAAAAGAAGGCTGAATAACAGTTAATTTAGGAACTACCATGAAAAATTCGAAAATTATTTATACAGTAATTATTTTTACAGAAAAGTATATTTACACATATACATACATAAGATATAAACTTTTTTTCCTCGTGCTTTTATTTAAAAAATATTTTTTCTGCTTCTATAGCTTGCTCGTTAAATGCATTTCCTTTCGTTTTTATTGGAATTATTATTTTCCTTGAAATCAACATTTACGTGTGCGACCGCCGGAAATTTAAGTCTGCCGGATCTGACGGAGGATATTCGGCGACGGGAAAGTCCGTTGATGTACATCAACGGTTTGTCTCGTCGCGTCGGTTCGTTTCTCATGATCAGCGTGGACATACGCGGGCTCGCAACGTTGTTCTCTTATTTTCCCCGAGTGTCCCGCGGTAACCGGCAGCAACATTGTTTTTCTCTTGCTCTGCTTCCCCTCTCGCACTCCGCTTCCCTCACTCTTTCGCCATCTATCTGACGACTGGCTTTTGGGATTCCTTTTTTAATACTCGGACACACCGAGGACCTTTTACCACGGACACGTAGGGGCCCTCTTGTAATGACCGCAACGCTCCAATGCACTCGGCGTCCGGAGCTGCATAACCGGATGCTGTAGCGGACGCATAGGATGCATCTTGCAGCGCATCCATCTATCGTTTGCTGAATCTCGTTGACATTTCATTTTCGATGTTGCAAGACTGGAAATACATTTGTCGTGTTTTTGTTGAAAATAATAAATAACACATAAATATATAAAGCTATGCTAAAATGACTAGGATATAATGATCACATCGAAATGTAAATAGTATGATAATTTAAATTTTAACGTTTTGATTATTTTTTTATTATAATTTTATTAAGTTATAATTTTATCTATTGCAATGTATTTGCTTGTGCGAGATCTGACAATTGATATTCGGTAATAATAGCTTGTAATTGCTGATCTTTTCTTCGATTGATATAAGTAAAAATTCGCAAGCGTTTGTCTCGATCCATTAGTTTCTCCCAGAGACATGGCTAATAATTCGTTGACAAGAACGGTAATCTCTTTGGAGAGATCGAGAATCATCTAGTCAAATACTGACGGGAGGAGCGCTAAATCAGGGAAAATCTAGGGACACTCGTTTTGGGTCTCGGGGTTGCCTGGAAGACAAATGTCAGTGGAACATGCGGGGAGCTTGGCTCTCGGCCTCTCTTATGCGTGGAGATGCACGGTCTGCGGCGGTAAATCAAGGGTGGTGATATTAAAAGGCCGCTTATACGCGAAAACATAAGATTTATTTCTGTTGGAGTGGAATGCGCGCGCGAGAAGGAGCGGGATAAAGGCGGTTCGTTTCGTCGAACGAGTGAATGCGCGAGGAGCGAAAGGAAGGCCAGATGAGAGAAAGACGGATTATATACGGAACGAATTTTTCCTGACTCGTACGTGCGCGAATAGAAAGACGAGAGTAGAATTCAGGCAAGATAAAGCTGCATACGCGCATCCATGAAACGAATGACAACGTCTGTCACTGAATGGTTCGGATATTGCAATATTGCGATACGAGAAGTGAAGCAGAACAGAATGGACGAAATATATAAATATAAATCGCACGTACAATATAAGAGTAAATATAAATTGTAAAAAATAATGCGTGATTTATACATTGAAAAAAATACTAAATATTAATAAATATTTGTTTGAATAGTTCTAAGTAAATATTTACTAAATATATATTTATTTCATACAAAAAAAAATCATTATTGATTTAATTATCATTTTTTTTTTATTGAATGTTTATTGAGTGTACTTAATAAACTGTTATTAACTATTCAAAAGAAATATGTATTCAGATTTAGTAATTTTTTTTTTAATGTATGTAACTGATTTCTTTGAATACTTTTTTCTTGATTTGAACAGATTATATAATTTAATTGTTGTTATAATGTGTATTGTAAAATGTATCTTTTGCATTATTTTTTAAATGGAATTATAATACATCTTAAAATAAGAAAAGAATCGCTCGATATTTAATGAATTGTATCGAAATTTCTTAGTTTTATTTACATTTCATATTTTCTTCTTGCACTATTATAATTTAGTTCTCGGATTGTGTCCGTGTAATGATTCATTTTCTTTTGTAAGGACTGGCCCACTATCGCGCGAGATTCGGTCGTCTCGGTTGATTAAGGCCATCCACAATGATGCTGTCACTAGGTTCGTTCGTGCATAGAACAGGATATTATGCACCGGTATCGGACAATAAGTTGTCGACCACAATGACTTGGCTCGACCGTTTTTCCTCTATCGAACGATCTGTAACTCGTTCGGACCTCGTCGCTGTTGTATCAACGCCTTCGTTAATTCTTTCGTTACTGAAGTCGACTAACAATTCACCGTGACTGTTCTCTGTATGTCAGCTATAATTGCTCAAGTATAACTGACATTCCTGAGCTCACCAAACTCGCACGTTTTTGTTCCTAGTTCTCTTTTTCTTAGTTTTTTCCATTTTTGCACATAAATGAAAATGTATGATTCAAACCTCTGGAAATACGTCAACTATAATCTTATACCGAAGGTGTGATTTTTCCGAATATTTTCGTGCACAGTTATGTGTCCGGTGCGTTACATCCCTACATCCCGTTGTCCGAAGGCAGAAAAGTCTACAACCGAATCCTGTTTTCCTCCTCCATCTCTCCGCGATCTCCGGGGAGCAATAATCGTTGCGGGGCGGAAAAATTTCGCGACAGAAGTTAAACAAAGCCTCGAAGCAGAAATAAAAAAGCGGGGATGTGGACGAGAGAGAACGAAGAGAGAGAGAGAGAGAGAGAGAGAGACAGAGAAACGTAGGGACATAGAAACCGGGGGGGTTTCCCAGCTTCGACCGTAATAAGGGTGACCACCTCCCTCCGCGACTCCGTTCGCTCCTGCCGCGCGGCGTTCCTCTGTTCTACTGTTTGAACAAGGCTCATAATTAATACGCGCATTCGCTTCTGGAAAACGCGCGCCCGGGGTGCTCGGGGAAAGGGACATTTTTAAACTACGGTTTCGGATAGTCGCCTTGCCGCAAAGCGCGTCGATACCTCGTGAGTTCTCCGAGGGCTGCTCCGATGTGTCTCTCATACTTTTTATCTCGTTTTAAGGTGTCTTTTTACGAAGCAAATTCAGAATATTGTCCTCTGTACTTTTAATGACAAATCCGTCGCCGTGGATTTAAATTTTACCCTGAAATACGGAAACAATGGATTATTATTTGATTTTTATAGTTATTAATATTTGTATAGTTTTAATCCTAAGTGTATATATTTTTTTTTTTAGATTAAATTATTTGCAGTGTGTTTGTTTTGAAATTATTCTTTATCGATTTGATCTTTAAGATTGCATTCACAAATCCTAAAATTATAGTTCATAATTTTTTAATTATATTCGTTTTAAATATCCTCATATTTTTTTCTTTCGCATCACGTATCATATAACATGTAAATTCAAAAAGATTTCCGTCTATTCCCGTGGTAGAATCACATGATAACGTACCTGGCTCGCTTCGCGAGAGATATCCGTCTTTAAGAGCATTATCTGGATGGTCGTCGTCGGCTATGGGGATGGCAAAAACCATCCGCCCCCTTGTGGTATGTGAAAAATGATGCACAACCCCGTCCCCTAAACATCACCTCCGGAAAATCCCGAAGGAAACGTTCGCCGTCGTCGTCGTTCTCGTTGTCGTCTTTCTGGTTCGTAATCCGAGATCGTGTCACAGACGGATTCGCATTATCGAGAATGTTTAACTCACTCGCAGCTACGTAGCTGAGACTATTTCGAATTTTTCCAGTGGACCTCGTCCATATGAATGACAATATCCAGAAACAATATATTTCATGAAAAATTGTTTTTATTAATAATTGCGCCAGATAAAGAAATTGTAATCGATATTAGTTTAATAAGATTAACAACGAGTTATACCTGTGATAAGAACATTTAATAATTATAAAGATAGAATATTATATTGAAAAATAGTTACAGATTTGTAAGATAATTCTTGAAATTTTATGTATTATTTCGTTCACGAGACGCACTTGAATTATTTATGATAACGCGATGTTGACAATATTATTTCTAGTTTAATAGTTATTTAATTCTCGTGTATATTTCTTGATTTCAGATACGCAGAGGTTTACTCGAGAACACCACCGACAGGTATCCAGAACGCGTCGCTCCTTTGCGAGGAGCATAAAGGATTACTGCACGTGCCCAGAATTACTAACGAACTGTAAGTATAAGCCGCTGTGTATTTCCCAGAAAATATACTTGTTTGAAATACATGTTGCACGCCTCGTTACACTCGCGCGCGATGCCTGCGGAGGAGAATCGTATTTCGGGAGGGAGAGAAATAAAGTCAATCGCTTGAGGGACACGGAAAGTGGCTCTCCGAGGTTTCGGGTATTTTTCCTTGGCGGGAATTTCTCGAAGGACACTATATTATAAAGCGAAAGTGCGTGACCTCCTGGCACGCCTTTCTCTCCTTCTCCATGTCTCCGCTCTCGTTCCTCGGCCCCCGTGACGTGATGGATACGCGAAAATGTCACTCGCACGCCCCCGGGGCCAACGCGCCATCCAACATCCCCCGACCATTATGCTAAACCATTGTCCACTATCTGCCTAAGATAGCCGGCGGCTTAAGTCGTCCGCTTTTCCACCGTCTCGGTGAGACCGTTAAAAAATCATTTTTACCATCTTGTCCCCTCTCCTCTTTCCTCTCGCGAGGGCGATTCTTGTATCTGTCTCTGGGAATATCACGGATATTTGCTGTTTTCTTCCGTGACTTATCATATCGTTATACTTATGTGTATTTGAAAGAGCGACTGATTTATACATGATGCGATAATGTGTTATAAAAATCTATTGAAGTGACAAAAAATAGATTGCTTAAAATTTTATGGACTGTTACTTGGATAATTAGAAAAAGTCATTGGTTGCTCAAATAATAAATCTATAAAATTTGGCATTGTTATGAAATTTACACTTGGGAACATTTCCTTTTTATGTTTTAAAAATATAAGATTACGTCCTGATTATTCAGGTTGAAGATGATGTTGTAAAAACGCGTGTGAAAGAGAGAAGGAGGGAGGGAGGAGGAGAGAAAGAGAGAGAGAGAG
>Ga0157363_1001519_pt1 | contig 19468 bp, 23 predicted proteins | sample AttsexASBM1_FD_111477 | JGI IMG/M metagenome (GOLD analysis project Ga0157363, IMG submission 111477) | Fungus gardens microbial communities from leaf cutter ant in Ribeirão Preto, State of São Paulo, Brazil - Atta sexdens ASBM1 | ecosystem: Host-associated > Fungi > Mycelium > Unclassified ... | reverse complement strand
GGAGAAAGTAGTGGCCAGCGATGGACAATACTTTGAATCATAAATGTATAACCAGTTTTTTACAATAAAGCCTCGAATTTCGGAAAAAAACGGCGGAAGCAAAGTTGTACACCTAATATATTTGTACTCTTTGCTGCCCATTATTGGATTATCCGCTTTATGACTGCGTCTGTGAGCATTCGTTGCCAACAGTATACTTTTATATGCTAGTTTATCATTTTTTGTATAAATAGTATCGTCAGAAATTTTTTTGAAAATTAATTCGTACAAACCAGGTGTACTTTTGTACTTTACTCCATCTACGATCACAAAGTCATTAGTGTTTACATCGAAATATTTGTCATCGTGTATTGTGCCGTTCTCACTGAGATATAAACATGATCGATTGCCTTTTCTCTGTTATCATCGAGAAGCATGTTTACATATTTTTGTCCAAGTGCTCCCAATTGATTACAACTCAACTTGCGCTTGCAATAATGTTTAACTAACGTTTCAGGTGGTTTAAATGTTTCAAACGATTGGGAGAAACGTCTTCGACTGAGGAAACATGCGAACGTTCGTACGATAATTCGTGTGGTTCAGTCTACGCATAATTGGAATTCGACGTAATGTTCGATTCTTTTGTGCATTGCTTTTTAGATGACGGTATTAATTGTGAAACCATGAAATTATCCATCCAGAAGTCATCATCATTATCATCTTCATCATCATTAACATCTTTATTATCTTCAGGTTTTCTTAATATTTTTATCCTTTACAACGTTGGCAACTTCTTTCTTAATGGTTGGTTGAGATTTATCATTAGCATTCTCGACAATCTGTTTAGAGGTTACGTTCGACGAAAGGCTTAAAATGTTTCTCCAATGCTATATCTTCTTCTATTTTGTCGGTTTTTAAAACACGGTATTTTTTGCGAATCAATTCACTCATTTTCGCAATTTGTTTCGCTATCCTCTCGTGATCCTTGAACTCTTTGTTATTATCCATGTTGCATTCGAAAGAAAATGTTGTAGTAGACATATTGACAACGACTAATCATGTTAAGATATCATACTCATTAAATCCTTTTCTGTATCTCTTCGTAAGCACATTGTCTTTATCTATGACTACGAATCCATACTTTTGTTGCCAACAGCAACGACAGTTCGCAGAAATTCCCGAAAGATAGTATTTACATGATCATTATATACATGTTTCAAATGGTACCGTTTGAACAGAATCAACAGATTTGCATTCGGCATCTTTGTGTATGTCTGATACAGATAAAAGCAGTCGACATCCGCGTGTCGACTCATCGCAAAGTATTCTCTGATCGCGTCTTGCTGGTTGCATGTCACATCATCGAATACAAAAATGGAATTTGGAAGCGCCTCGTTCGGTGATAATACATCGTTATTATTGGAGAATGTAAAATCAATTTCTTCAATCGCAAATAAATTCTCCAATATTTTAGTTGTTGCAATGACTTCGAGTACACGTACACGTTTTCGAAACGTATACCATGTGGACTTTCCAGCAAACTTATTTGCCGCAGTTCGATGGACCGCAGATGATTCCGCGTATAGAAATCGGTAGCATGTCCATGCTTGCGTATTTCTTTTTCAGTCTGTACTTTATTCGACATTAGTCACTTTGATCGTCTACGATTGTTGAACGAACTTCATATCTTCTCCCTTCACGACACTGGTAATATTGAAAAAAACGACGTCGAAAACGGATATTTATAACAGTGCGTAAAGCACTGTTATACTGCTCAGTATTCAAAATGCTTCTTATCATGTCGGACAACTGTGATGTACATAATTTAACGGCCAAAGAATTGGAATATATACCGAAAATTATTTTGCTACGAGAATTTAAGAAGATTATATAAATCAACTGAGACCGATTACCCGCATATAAAGACTGATTTAGAGGTTCAGCAACATTATCGGTGCGTGAAACATTTTAATTTGCCCTGCCATCGCATATTGATGATCCGGCGCCGTTAATAAGAAATTGTAGCAAACAGTTAACAACAAAGGCGGTTTTTTAAATTACGCGATAAATTTTATTTCCAATTGAGTTGCATATCCCCGGATGTTAATTTTGTGGTCCAGGTATTTAGAAAAGCGATTGGTTAGAGGCGATCGAGGTATTAATTCGTTGGACGCGGCGTGTCGCGAACACGACATAACTCATTCGCGGAACAAAGATCTCACGAAACGACACATAGCTGACAAAATACTCGCTGAGGAGGCGCGGAAACAGAACTTATCGCGAAAGATTCGACTCTTGGAGAGAGAGAGCTGTTGCCACAGCGTTGGGCGGCTATAAAAGCCAAAACGAAAATTGGAATGGGCATGAAAACGAAGAAGAAAAAGCCGACGGAAAAACGAATATTATTGATAGCAAAACGCGGTGATATCTTACCTATTCTATCGCTATTGGGAGTCTTCGGCTCGTTGGTCAGGAATCGCAAAAGCTAAACGATAATAAAGCCGCAACATCAGTTGGAAGAACTGAAACGTCATAACCACGTCATGGAGTTTACCTCCATACAAGCTTGGACAAGGAGGCACAACGGAAAAAATAAAAAAGATTAAAAAAAACGCTAAACAGTTGCCAAAATTGCCGAAGAATATAATTACCAACGTACAACTACAACAACTGGCAAAACATATATGTATCCTATATTTTAGAAGTATTTTTATACTATCTTACCAACAGGGGGAGTGTATCGAAACAAGGGCAATATCGTGAATTTGGATAATGCTGATAGATCAGGTACACATTGGGTGGCGTACGCGAAACGAGGAGATTGTGCTTTGATAGTTTCAATCTTCGACCACCGAAGGAATTGGTGCGATATTTGGATGCAAATCGATTATAATCGCACGCCTTATCAACGTTACAATCAAAGCAACTATGGACAACTGTCTACAGACACAGACTTTTTACAGATAGTTGACAATCAGTTTAAGAATTGACATTGCACTCTTTTAACTCAGTATTCATTCAACTGACATTTACGCTTACTGGTGAGAGTAGCGTCCTCACGACTTGCTATTTTTCGGTCGTAGATTTGAGCGATTACGAGCTCGGTCTGACAGATTTTGAAAGATTTATCATACGATATCTAATGTAAATTCATTGAATAATAAGTTTTACTTTGAAGATGACAAAGAAATTGTCATTCCCGAAGGATGATATGAAATACGTGACAAGTATCTAAACAAGTATCTTAGATGTGTAATTTTACAATTTCATCCTAATGATGTTGCGAGTAAGGAAATGCTTCGTAAAGAGGATGAAAAGTATCCATTGATTGTTCATGCTAATAACAATACAATAAAGAATGAGATCAAATGCGCTTATCGAGTAAATTTCATCAAACCACACAATATTGGATTGTTATTAAGATTTTCATCGAATCGCGTACTGGAGCCGCAAAAGTGGCATGAATCAAACGTATTGATAAATATCCTCAACGTAAACATTATTCGTATTGAATGTGACCACGGGCGCATACAGCAACGATAAGTCCGTGTACACAATACATGAATTTTCGTCGAGCGTGTCACCAGGATATAAGATATCAGAAAGACCGACACAAATCATTTACCTTCCGATCATCGTACAGAGCGTTACAGATCTGATGATTCGCGTTATAAATATCTGGGATGGTTGATGTCTTGAATATTGGAGACGAGCCAATCTTTGACGATCGCATCGTCAGGATTGAGACTCACACGAACAATCCATACGTCAACACCACGTTTGGACATAGCGATGAGATAAGAATACTGCAGCAGGATTTATACTTCACACTATCGTGTGAAAGCTTTCTCAACATCGAAGGAAGATTGACATCAAACGAAGAAAATGCAGATCAACAGCCATCGCTTGGATGTAATTGCGTTTATGTTTGATGAAATTCGATATGAAGTCAATGGCACGGAAATCGATCGTAATAGAAACATTGGAATGATTAGTCTTATGAAGGGTTATGTATCGTATTCATACGACTTCGCATCATATGGGGAATGCCGGATTTCCGAATCCGTTGTTTGATCAGACCATGAAAAGACTAATAACACGATATTTTACAAGATACTTTAATTTTCACGTACTTTAGTTTTTACCGCTTTTTACCGCTTTAATTTTACCGCTCAGCATGTTGTTTGGCTTTTGCGAAAATTATAATACAAACACGTAATGATTAACGCGTATTACGAATTGATTTTGATATGAGCGTGCAACGACAACAATTGCATTGTGGAGGATCCAGCAACAGAGCCGAAACTTGAATTGTTCAAGATGCAATGGCGAATGCCTCACGTTACGTTGAATGAAGTCAATAAACTATCCATGCTGTATACCTTGGAGAGCGAATGATGTCTGAGTATGAGTTTCCGTTCATGAAATCTGTACGAGTATTATTTATTACCGAGCACGACGAAGCACTCGTGGCCAAGCCAGCTATTCAAAAGAAGCCACGATACATCATCTTTGCTCTGCACTAAGAAAAAAATAACATAGCAACACATAAAACTTACCTCAACAATTAACTAATATGAAATTCTATTTGAACTCTGAATTTTTCCCATACGATGATCTGAATCTAGACTTCGACAAACATAGAATTGCTATTTTGTATGATATGTTTGTACGTTTCCATACATCTTAATATCAAATTTCAAATGAAAGAAGTGAAACATTATTCAGGACAGATTCTTTTAGAAATCTCTCTCCTCTAGTAATTGACTGCTCGCGACAAAACGAGTCCATCAAGAGTGACATCGTGGATGTGCAATTAGAATTTGAATTCAAAGCAAGTGTACCAGCGAATACTGCCTATTGTCTTATTATGATCGCGCGATCGAATACAGTCCATTGTCAAACATACGCAAGATTACGTAAATTATTGTCATCAAAAAGAAAAATAACCTCTCTCCTCTTTTTAATGTAATGGATAAAAAGTCAAGATTTTTTTAACTTTAGCACAGTCTCGAAAAGTCATTCACCATGACTATACCAACGTGGATCTGCAAGGATTTATCGTTGGAAAGAAATTTATCGTGAAGGAAAAGACGGTGTGAAATGGAGCCATTTTCTCTCATCACATTTTTACATCCCCCATGTCATGGAATTTCTTGACAAAATCAGAAAGGTATTGCGCTTCCTCGCTGAGTACTTATCATGGATATTGCAATGGGAAGATGGGATGATATCGTAGCATGGTGAAACATTTGATTATAATGCCTGTAATTGGTGTAGAAGAGAACGATAATAATAAGTCTCTTGTATAAGGACGTTGAAGGACGAGAAAAACGCCAATGATTGGCGTATTCGATATATGATGTATTCGATAGCGACGACAATTGAGACTCTGATTAGATGCTAATTACGAAGATATAGATTCTTAACATAAACTAGAGGTTACTGTACGATGTGGAAAACATCGTTAAAAATTGTGCGTTACAGAATGTATTTAAAATATACAACTGGTCGCAACGCCAGAAAAAAAATATATGAAGTTTGAAAAATAAAGTATGAGATTTTTTTTTAATGCATTTTAAGTTCTTTCCCCTATTCCTATAATTAAGAATTTATCAATAATAGTAATTGTTCGATAATATGTACATAGTTTAATAAGTGTTCGATAGTTCTCTCAATAATGACTCGATAATTAGAAACGCTTGGTCATTTGTATTATTAAACACATTATCAGTTAAATTAAAATTATTGCCGAGTCATATTATTAAAAAAATCATAAATATCATATCTATTTAATAAAATCATGTGCAAAAGAAGAAAAGAAAAGAGAGCACAATGGGAGGAAGAGAGAGCGCAAATAATATGTACAGAACTGCGACGGGTGGAAGAGAGAGAATTGCATCCTACAATGGTTAAGAGAGAGAGAAGGTAATAATTTAAAGAGAGAACGCAACGGGTGAAAGAGAGAAGAAACAAACTCTCTCTTTCTCTCTAATATGGATCCTAATGACGCGTTTCCTCTCCATCAAACCCAGCATCTGACTTTGGCCATCTACTGCTGTATCCATGAGGTAGAATCTTCCTTATTATCCTACTTATATTCAATTGTTATTTTTTCTTTATTTGTAACATTCGATAGGTATTGACCTAATTATAAGATGAATTTAGCATTCTCCGGAATGTCAATACTGTTAAGGTTGATCAATCTGTTTATGTTATTTAACTTATAATCGAAAACAAATTTCTCCGGACTGATATTTACATGATGTGTAACAATAGAAATATCGTCTCTAACATCTTGTGTTGTAATATTATTAATTTTAATTGGAACAAATTCTTTGTGACAATCTCTAAGTGGTTTTGTAATGGCAATACTATAAGTAATATTTTTAATATTTTCATTGTGAGCACGCAATTTAGCAGACCGTAAGTCGGCAGATAAACTCAAACATAATTTTATTCAAAAATTATTATGTATAGAATTGAATGACGCTAATAGACAACTATCACATGTACGATATTAACTTTTTACTAACTATACAACTATGAACTTGCCTCTTCCGTTTGATTGTTGTGCGTTTTTCTGTCGGCAAGAAATTAATTTTAACAAAAATTAGTAAAAAGAAAATTACAATAAAAATAAAAAAATCGATAACTTAAGGTCTGCTAATGTAATACTAAATAATACTAATACTATTTGAAGGATTACAATGATAAAATGTACGAAATTTTGTTTGATAAAAATACTTACAAATGATAAAAAAAGATCCTATTAGCAAATTGACGATGGAAATGCGTACACTTTTAACACGTTGAAGAACTAAGGTATATTGATCAATCCACGTATAAAAAATTGTATATCGGACAGAGATTTATCAAAATCTTATGGGCTCTCTAAAGTACATAACGATTACCCTTTAAGAAATGATAGTCAGTTGCATAAACAGTCCTCTCTTCAATTTAGCCACCTTTCTAGAAGATAGAAGATTATTGACAAAAGCATTAAAAACAATTTTGTTATATTAGTAGGGGGATTCTAACCCAGTGGTGTTGAGAGGCGGGGGTGGTACCTGCGGCATGGGGGGGAACGTCATGGGGAGGAAAAGGAGTGATGTCACTAGGCGAAGTAATGTTACAGGGAGAGAGGAACGGAAATGATGTCGCAGGAGGTGATTAGGCAAGGGGGATTACATCACAAGGGGAAGGAGGGAGATAGATGACGTCACAGGAAGGTGATGTTACAGCAGGGAGGGAAGGGAATGACGTTACAGAAGGTGCCATCACTAGGTGAGGGGGAAACGATGCGGAGGACTAGGATACTCTCGGGTACAGGAAATTATGTAACCGGAAATTATGTAGCGGGAACTTGCGTCGCGGTGAAGACGTAGCGCGGAATCAATAGCCACCGGACGCAGTCCGTTACCGGTTTCTATCACCGTCTTCGGACGCGATCTGCTGACCCTCGCCGCCGCCTCCGGATGCGATTCGCCGGTCTCCTCCACCAGGCGCGACCCTCACCGCATAGTACATACTATGTATACTTACCATTTTTCCTCTTATGTGTCATCCTCTTCTCGCGGAATATTTTATTTATTTATTATGTTACATTATATATTTTATTTTATTTTTTATAATTATTCGTATTGCGCGATGATATGGTTGCATAATACGATACAGCTGAGATATGAACGATTAATTGCAGACACAGAGATATTTTTACTTTAAATTTACATTTTTTTTCATATAATGTATTATATACAATATTATCCACAATATATACTATCAATTCGTATTCAATATATGAATTTTTTTATCGTAAATCCTACGCAAAGTATCATCGCTATTGTTATTTATATTGTACAGTTTTGATGTAAATGAGTCACAAAATATTTAAGTTTAAATAAATATTTAAATTTGTCACTTATAATATTAGTATATTATAACATAAATCAAAATATACGTGCTGAACACATTGATCAAGTTCAAGCATAAAAAGTATAGTCAACGATTTTATATATAGATACTTAAAGATAATTTCACATTGTCAACATAATGTATTTTAACAAGTTCAATGTCAAGGTCCAGTAACATTATTTTCGATGACGTAGATGACTGCATTAATTGTTGAATATTTACCCGTTTTTCGAAGAACGTTGTCCACGTAACATACGGCAGGATGATACCGTTGGCTCGGACATCACCAATTTCTATATGAAGGGTTGGACCCAACGACGATTCTAATCTTCAAAAATTAAATCATCAATGTCAACGCTAATGGTCTTGTCAAAATGGTATGAGAAGACGCGCTGTGATGGAGAAGAACAAAAATAAGCAATACATAGAGAAAACAGTCTTCACAAACAAATATAATTGAAATATTTACTTGCTCGACTCAAGTTGAACGTATGAATTCATAGCGCTGAAGATCACTGCAAAACCAATCTGTCTGAGCGACTGATGCAGTATCATCGCTCCAATCTTTATTTAATTAAATCTTATCTTCTCCAACAATTTTTTTGTAACAAGAGATTTTTAGAGATCTCCGGCGATGATACTGCATCAGATTAATGTAATGTAACACCGCAAATTGCAATGTCAGCAAATTTGCAAGATTCAATATGACATTGTTAGCGTAATATAAGAAATTTTTTCAAGGACATTAACATATTTTGGCGATGACATCATCAATGTAATATAATATAACGCCTGCAAAAATGCAACATTTGCAATTTCATCAAAGCTGTTTTGTTTGCGTAATTTAAGATTTTTTCAGGGCATGAGATGTCTGATATCATTAATAAAAATAGCGCATATATAATAAAAATGACAAGACTCAGTCAAATAAGTCATTAGTCAATTCAACAACGCAGTTGATAACATGGATTTGATTCGGCAAGCTGCTTAATACAAGAGAGGAGTACAGCGCATGGGAACAGTGACGAATTTATAGAATCATTGAGGAGCAGAGCTGTATCAAACGCGATTATCAATCGGTAATAGATCGCATCACTGATCGCATGTATCGCGCGGCTCGAGAGTCTGAAGGAATCTGTGCGTGGAAGATTCGTGCATGTGGATGCCGGATACGGATTCCGTTGGCGCGTCATCAAAATGGCGTTCAAAAGCCGTTCTGATAGACGCGGTGATAAACATATCGAGCCTCGCCGATTCCTCGAAGACGCGAGCGAAATTATGCTCGAGCATAATGTAACGAGTGTAATGTAACGGTATGATTCTATAAAAATAAACACTGTTTTTAATGGCGAGTTCGTGGCGGGTGATGAAAATATCGTCGCGAACAAAAATATCATCACCCGGAACTATGGATCAATATATCAACGCACCGATTTATACAAGTGATATGTGTCGCGTCTACGTTATCGAGTTTATCTTATCATCGCTGAAAGAGTTTTAGGAACGCGATAGCGGATGGGCTTATTACCACGTATACTGAATTTAACGGTGAACGCGAATAAGCACAATCCTCTGCGCGTGGGATGTCATATCTCTCAAGAGAAATCATGTTAAAGAGAGCGGTAATCAACGTGCAAACTGCGGACAATGCATGTTTCACATGGTCTGTCGCTCTGTGGCTCAAAAACTTATACATCAATACATCTTGCGAGAATCGAATTTCCAATGAATTGAGTCAAATTAAGAAATTTGAAACTTTGAATGACATTTTCATTAACGTCTACAATGAAAGGGGATAATGCTAACCAACTACGATTCATTGACCGAAAGAGGAGCAAACACGTATCTCTTGTACGTGGAGGATGACAACGTTAGACATTTTGCGCTGATCAAAGACTTGTCCCGCCATATGAGATCGCAGATTACTAGAAACAAGAACAGAAAATATTTCTGCGATAGATACATAATAATAATAATAATAATAATAATATTAGGAGTACAAATTAGTTCGGTCCGTTTTTTTGTGCATTTATTTCAAAACAAAATGAATGAACAAATCAATTAAAGTATTGATCAATTAAAGTATTGCTGCCTACTACTTTTTCCCATCTCTTAGGCAATTTTCGAATTCCATCTCGAAAAAATGACTCGTCTTTGGAGGCGATCCAATTTTGGAGCTAATTTTCGATTTCTGTGAAAGAAGTGAACCGGTGACTTGCTGCATTCTTCGGAACAACCAGTAATCAGAAGGAGCAATGTCCGGAGAATACGGTGGGTGCGGTAAAACATCTCATTTGAGAGTTTCCAAATATTTTTTTACGACTTTAGCGACATGGGGCCGAGCGTTGTCATGAAGAAGAATAACTTTATCATGTCTTTGCTCGTATTTCGGCCGTTTTTCTCGCAATGCATGGCTCAAACGAATCAATTGTAGCCGATACCAATCGCCCGTAATGGAATTGACAGGTTTCAGCAACTTATAGTAAACAAGACCCTTTTGGTCCCACCGGCTACAGAGCATGATCTTTGAACTATGAATGTTCGGCCATGGTGTTGATGTTGAAGTCGATGGCAACGATTGACCAAGCTTAGCGTAGTATTTTTTTTTGGGATTGTCGTAGAATATCCACTTCTCATCTCCAGTCACAATCCGATGCAAAAAATCTTTTCTCTGTTGTCTTTGAATTAGCTGTTCGCAAGTGAAAAATCGCCTTTCAACGTTTCTCGGTTTCAGTTCATAAGGCACCCAATTTCCTTGTTTTTGAATCATTCCCAATGGCTCTCAATCGTACAGAAACGGCTTGTTGAGTTGCCCCAATGATTCTGCAAGTTCTTCTTGCGTTTGACTCTGATCTTCTTCGAGTAATGCCTCTAATTCTTTGTCTTCGAATTTTTTTGGCTGTCCAGAGCGAGGCTTGTCTTCAACGCTGAAATCCTTGAAATGTCGAAACCTATTCCCTACATGATTCATCAGTTGGAGCAATATCATCATAAACTTCGACAAGCATTCGATGGACTTTAGCCGCATTTTTCTTTCAATTAAAGCAGAAAATTAAAATCTCCCGCAAATGCTGCTTGGTTAATACAAAATTCGACATTTCAAACACAATAAAAATCAAGGTTTTTGTACGAAACTCAAAGCGATATAAACTGAATATTTTTAACCTCTCTGAAACCGCCAAAATCAGCTGTTACTACCAACCATTCATGAACCATTCATAATAGCTGGAGTCTTTAGGGAAACGAACCGAACTAATTTGTACTCCCAATAATAATAATAACAATAATAATAATAATTATATATATAATATAATATATATATAATATAATATATAATATAATATTTTTTTCAGATGCCACTACTTTAGCTCGAGTGCTAAATTGGAGATCCACAGCGAAGACTGTGGAAAACTAAACGATTGTACAATCAGATTACCGAGCGAGGATGATAAGTGGCTGAGTTTCGACAACCACTGCAGGAAGGAACACCTGTTCATCGTTTACGCCGACTTGGAGTGTGCATTGGAAAAGACGGATGGGAATCCTGAATCAACTACGTACATGTATCATCATCACAACGTGTTTAGGACACTATGTACGGACACTGCTCGTACGACAGTTTACTGTCGGGCTATCGTTTTCGTTGATAAAGACTGTACAGCGTGGTTTACTGAAGATCTCAGAAATTTGGCGCACAGTGCACAATCTATAATTTCGACTAATGTATCCACAGATTTCACGCGATGCCACCGCGTACGAAGGCCGTGTTGATCTTTTACCGATAACTAAAGAAAAATATATCTCGTTTACTAAACATGTCGATAGTACCAAAATTGATAAAAAAAAGTTGTACAAAATTATGGTTTATAGATTCATACAGATTCCTCGTTTCTAATTTGGACAAATTGGCGTCTTTTCTCAATGAAGACAAAGCTATGGATATTGCAACATGAATTTTGCAATTTATCAGAAAAAAATTTTAATCTTTTGACGAAAGGGTGTCTTTCCGTACGAGTACATTGTGTCGAAAAGTTGAATAAGCTGTGTTTACTACTTTGCAAGTCGTTTTATATTCATTGACAAACATTGACACGATATCTGAGAACGCGCACGCCATCACGTGTGGTAATGGTTTTCCATCCGAACATTCGCTGAATAACGACTTATATCTAAAAAATTGTTGTTGGCCGACGTCTTTGAAAATTTCTGCGACAGTTGCGTCGCGAATTATGAGTTCGATCTCGCATATTATTACATCTTATCGGGCTTCATATGGGATACCATGTTAAAACATGCTGGTATAAGATTTGAATTGAACAAACATTGGTCATATTTCGATATAGTCGAGCGCGGTGGTCTGAGTCAGTGTTCGAACAGATACGCGCGAGTCAATAACAAATACATGCCGTCGTACGATCCATCGAAACTTATCATCGTACTTAATGTATGAAGTCAACAATCTATACGGCTATATGTCAATCATTGCCTTACGTCGATTTTCGATGGGTCGACGACGTGCCAAATTTTGATTTTATGACCATCGCATTAGATTCGACAGACTATATTCTTGAGGTGGACGCGGAGTACCCATAACATCTTCATAATGCGTACACTGACCTACCATTCTGTCCAGCGAGAAACCATCCGGCAAGCGCGATGACAAGCTCCTCGCAGCATTATGCGATAAACAGCGATACGTCATACATATAACCTGCAGCAGTGTACTCGTCACGGTCTCCGTATCACAAAGGTTCACCGTATACCATACTGCAATTTGCGCAATCTCCATGGCTACGCGATTATATAGAACTAAACACAAAATTTAGAACTTTGGTCAAAAACGATTTTGAAAAAAATGTATACAAACTTTTGAATAACACAGTTTGGCAAAACCATGGAGAACGTACGCGATCGCGTCGACGTAAAGTTATTAATAGGAAGGCAGATATGGTGCAATGATCGCGAAACAAAATTTTTACAACCGTAGCGTCTTTTCGGAGAATTTGGTTGCGATAGAACTGCGTAAGCTCGAGGTGAAGTTTGACAAACCGATATACATGGGTATGTGCATACATCACGTGTATCCTGGACATATCTAAGACGTATACGAATTTCACCACGAGTATATGGCACTGTTTCGCGAAAAATGCAAAATGATGTATACTAATACTGATACTAGCCTCATATACCATATAGAATGTGAAGATGTCTACGATATCATAAAACGTGATATAAGTAGATTTGACACGAATGATTATTCGAGCGACTGATGCGTATGACATTTCGTTCACGAATAAAAAGTTCCTGGCCTTATGAAAGACGAGAACAAGTGCCATGACTGAATTCGTTGAGCTTAGAGCGAAAATGTATGCCTTGCGTGTGGAAGGAAAGAAGGATACGAAGAAGGCAAAGGGCGTCAAGAGCAATGTTGTATCTAGGATTATAACATTCGAGAATTACATGTGGTGCTTGAATGGCGCAATTGAAATGACGCGCAGACAGTCATGCATAAGATCCAAATTGCACGAAGTGTACACGATATAGAAACAAAAATCGCTCTAAGTCTGCATAACAATATATCCTATCCTGTTTCACCGACACGCCATGGGGGCATTACCAAAATAAATAAAACACATTTGTTATTGTATGGTATGTTTAATATGTATATAATATGTATTTTATAATATATATCCTATGTATAATATGTAAAATATAGTATAATATGTATATAATATAGTATGTATATTATGTAAATACAATATATGATATTCATAATATGTTTAATACGTATTTATATTTTTATAATAAATATACATTTTTTTATAATTTTCTTTACGAATTGTGCGAATTGTCAAATCCCAATCATTTCATGTAAACCTTGTTTCCCCTTTTGCGCAATACCTTTTCGTTGGGATTGTCCAATGGAGTCCAGTCTTATTATCATTTAGTGTTATCGTACGGAATAAATCCACCCTTTTGTTTATACCTGTTCCAACTTTTTTACCCGATACCAATAACGCTATTATATTCTTATATCTGTATCCTTTACTTGACTATTACTTGATTATTCGCGAGCTATAACCGCGCCGGTGAGCATTTGTCGTCAGCAGAATGCTCCTGTAGGTCTATACGTCATCATCTGTACAGATACTTTTGAGAAATTCATGAAAATTAACTCGTACAAGCCCGGCGTTCCATCATATCTTTTTCCATCTATAATTATATTGTCGTTTTTGTACAAGATGATACGTTTGTCACCAAGTATCGTTCCCTCATCGCTAAAATAAATTCCATACACAATGTCTATATTGATGGATTTCTTACCGCTCAGGATCGTTTTCAGATATTTCTGTTCCAACGGACTATAGTTTACATGCAGCTTTTCTTGCCCCTCGGATGTTTGAAACATATATTGAATAGATGTTATGAGTGGTTCATCTACAACCTCGGAAATTTCTTCGACGGTGGAAGCGTGGTCATAAATCACTGGGTTGTATTATTTCAGACACTTCGTTCAAAATAGATGGTACGGTTTTCGATTGATTTCTCAGGCCTGTATAGGATTGTCGTACAAAACACTAGGTCGTTTTGTTTTAGGTTTCGGTTCCTCATCTTCTCCCGAAAAGAATGTTTCAGTCATAACAGGATCCTTGGAGGATTCAACAGTGTTTTCAACAATTTGTTTCAGCAATTTGTTTCGATAATAGGTTTGAAGTGTCTCTCCAATGCGATACCCTCCTCCATTTTATCAGTCTTCAAAGCGTGGCACTTTTTGCGAATCGAATCGCTCATTTCCGCAATCTCCTTAGCTATCTTTTCGCGATCTTTGCTATTGTCTTTGCCATGTCAACGTATCGAGGTTAACTGATCACATCACGGTATTATAAAGTCATTAAATCCTTTTTTGTATCGCCCATCGGTAAGCGCACTAGCCTTGTCACTAGAAATCCATACTTTTGCTGCCAATTTACAACATAAATCGCAGAAATCCTCATAAGACATATCGGTATTCATGTGATCGCGTTTCAGATTGGTATCATCCTGTTTGAACAGGAACAACAGATTTGCATTGTCGCATATAAGGTGCTTTGATATCTTTGCGTACGTCCGACAGAGAGATAGAAGCAGTCGACGTCCGCTGTTGTTGTCCCAATTACAAAATATTCTCTTATCGCGACCTGCTTGCACATGCCACGTCATCAAAGATAAAAATGGAATTCGGAAGCGCTCAATGGAATGACGTCGCTGTTATTGGAGAATCGATTTCCTCGATTAGTGCAACCAATCGAGCCTAACAAATTCGCCAGGTATCGAAATTTCGGTTGTTGCAGCGATTTTGAATACATGTACACGTTCTCGAATCGTACACTGTGCACACTTTTCAACAGGCTTATCAACACGTTCGTCCTGCCACAAAATAGTCTGCAGATGACAGCACAGTATAGATGCGACAGTATAGATGCAGGTAGCATGTTGCCATGCTTGAGCGTCTCTTTATCAGTTTGCACTTTGCCATCAAGATTTGTCACTTTGATCGCTCGCGATTGGCGCACGAACCGCATATTTTCTCTTTCCAAAATACTGAAAACGATATCGCGAATAGGCTTATTTATAGAACTGTAGTAGAGCGAAATCGATCAAAATGTTTCTCGTTGTGGATGATCTGCACAATTTAACCTAAAAAAAACTGGAATACATATTGAAAATTGTACTGCTGCGAGAATTTGAAAATTGCATAGATCTGTTGTAGGATAGATTACCTGAACATATACGGGCAGATTCGGAGATACGACGATACTATCGGTGCTTGAAGCATTACAATTTACCGAGTGATCAAATGCATTTCGACGGTCCGGCGTTTTCGATAAAGAATTGCAGCGAATGTCATCGAGAGGCTTTTAATCGTGCGATAAACGTGCTTCCTTTCAAACTACATATTCCAGGATATTAGTTTTGTGATCCGGGAACGCGATTGGAGAAGCGACTGACTAAAAGTGATCAAGGAATTATCATTGGATGCTGCAATTGTCGCGAGCACGATATAGCGTATTCGCACAGCAACGATCTCGCTGAACAACATGTGACAATATACTCGCCAAGAAAGCGCGGAAACATTACCGCGAAGGCTTCAACCTCTCTCTGAGTGGAGCTCTCAGAGAGAGATCCGCAGCCACAGCAGTTTGGGCAGCTACGAAAGCCAAAACGAAGATTTATATAGGTTTGAACAAAAAAGAAAAGGAAGAGCAAATGGATCCTTCCAACGTGGCGGCGTCCTGCCAATTCTATCGCTGTTCTCGGGTCATTGATTGGATTGCGGAAGCCACCAAGGCAGTAAACGATAATAAAGCGGCGCAGCGTCAGCTGGAAGAACTGCAACGTCATAATCGCGCCATGGAAAACCACGGCGTTTATCTCTACAAGCGCAAACAAGGTCACACGTAGAAAAAAAAATGTCGATGAAACGTTAAAAATATCGAGGGGAGTAACTACTGATGTGCAATTGCAACAACTTGCAAACCGTGCGCATTTCATATTTTAGAATATCTTTATGCATACTACATTATCGAACGGAGGAGTAAAACGTTAAAACGAGACAGTATCATAAATCTGGACAATGCCGAAGATCTAATATGCATTAGATAGCATATGCGAAAAGAGGAAATTGCCTTATGTACTTTGACAGTTTCGGCAATCTTCGATCACCGAAGGAACTCGAATGGTATCTTGGCAAACAGTATAATCGCACGCCTCATCAACACACACAGTCAGTGTAATGACAGTCAGAATAATTGCGAGCAGCTTTCTACAATTTCTTCGAACAGTTGACAAGGTTTAAGGACCGACATTGCACTATTTAACTCAGTGCTCGTTTGAAACATGTCGCTGATGTTTACGCTAACTGGCAAGAGTAGCGTCCTCACCGTGAGCTATTTTCCAGATAGATTTGAGTGACGGCGATTATGAATTCGATCTGACGGATTTTGAAACGTACTATATTCTAGCCAGTATAAATTCAACAAACAACAAGTTTTATTATGCCAAGCAAATTGGCATTCCTGAAGAATCGAACTGTGACATAGAGTGGTATCTGAAACGTGAAATTTTATGTTCTCATGATATGAAAAGCAAGAAGGATAAAAAGTTCCCGAGTTTTGATTATTCACGCCAACAATAATACGATGAGAAATGAGATCAAATGCGCCTATCGGATAAATTTTGCAAAACCTTAACATTGGCTCGCTAAGATTTTCATCGAATCGTGTGCTGGAGTCGCGACAGTGACATGAGTCGAACGTGCCGATAAAAATCATCAATGTGAATATCATACGTATCGAGTGCAACGTGACAGTGGATATATACAGCAACAATAGGTACGTGCACATGATACACGAATTTTCGCCGAGCGTGCCGCCGAGATATAAGATATCGGAAAGGCCGACGCAGATCATTCATCTTCCGATCGTTGCACGGAGCATTACGGATCTGATAATTCGCGTAATGGACCAAGATAATCGATTGCTTGATTTTCGCGGAGACGAGATCACAGTTAGATTGCATGTACGGCAATGCTAATGCTTGTGTTGAACGAACAGACGAGAGATGCATCTTTTATTGAAAAGTTTACACCTGAAAAAAACTCACTGCACCCAACGTTGCATTTTTAAATCATTAAGTTTCATCGTACAAAATGATATCCCGAATATTATCGATTTTTGATAATCGCGTCAAATTTGAGACTCACATGTACAATTCATACATCAACACTACGTTTGGGCATAGCGACGAGATACGGATACCCATACAGTAGCAAGATTTGTACATGTTGCCTTGCAACAGTTTTCTCTACATCGAAAGATTGATGGTAAAGAAAAACGATCAAATATCGACGATGCTTGGAAATAATTACGTGGCGTTCATGTTTGATAAAATTCGATATGAACTCAATGGTGGAGATTGATCGCAATAGAAACATTGGAATTACCATCAAGAATTATGCGTCAATGATATTATAACAAAACTTTGATTGTTTTGAACACAGGATGGAACTCTAGATCCCACATGGAGGAATTATACCTTAATATTTTCATGCCGCTCAACATGCTGTTGAGCTTTTGCGAGGATTACAAACGTGTGGTCGTCAACGCTCGCCACGAATTGATTTTGATACAATCGCGCAACGATTACAATTGCTTGGTGGGAAACTTCCTGTGATGAAATCTCGTACAACGAGGCGAAACGCCTGATCAATCATGGCGGCTGTATTTGAAGATGCTATCGTGTACGTTAAGGGAGAAACGAAGATGGTTGTGGAACTTGCTTCTGTATGATGGAGAAGAACGCATGTACATCGAAATCTTGGATGCAGTTTACGAAGACATGGAATCTTTAACTAATCTGGATGATTGTAACACTATACGATGTGATAGACACGCTAAGAATTGTGCTTTACAAAATGTATTTAAAATATTTAACTGGTGATTGCGATGCCAGTAAAAATTGTAAGATGTGCCAGGAAAAATTGTAAGATTTTTAATAAAATGTATATTATATCACATTAATATGTTTTTATTTCCGCTACCCTGACCAGTAGACTTATAAATAAATAAATAAATAAATAAATAAGTAAATAAATAAATAAATCAATTATATATATTTATATATATATATATATATATAGAGAGAGAGAGAGAGAGAGAGAGAGAAAGAGAGAGAGAGCAGATGGAGTTGGAAATGGACCGATAATAATCTAAATCAGATTGATAACTATTAAATATCGATTTGTTAGCTGTTTATAACTGTTAAATATCAATCTGATAGCTGTTAAACATTAGTCCGATAGCTAATAAATATAAATAGCTAATAAATATAGATATACATTTAATTGCGCTTCAATGCGAAATGCTGCAAGAGACAAAAATGCTGAAGTGAAATCTTTCAACGTCTTCTCATACACTTTTGGCTAAGGCTTTTATTCGATGCATTGTACTTTTTGCCACTGATATATTGCTTATGGCAATCTAATAACTGATCTAATTATAACTGATAAATGCTGAAGTTTATTCGTGGAATCGTTCGCTCGCGTCATATATTTTTTGGATGAGGTGTAAATTTTGATCAAGGCGTTGTTCTTTTCTCAGAATGGTATCATGTTCCACAAATATCTTTATATAATATATATATATATATATATAATAGTTAACATATAATATATTAGGTGTACAACTTTGTTTCCGCCGTTTTTTTCCGAAATTCGAGGCTTTATTGTAAAAAACTGGTTATACATTTATGATTCAAAGTATTGTCCATCGCTGGCCACTACTCTCTCCCATCTTTCGGGTAGCGTACGAATCCCGCGTCGAAAAAACTGGTCATATTTTGAGGTTATCCACGAATCGATCCAATTTTTTACTTCTTCATAAGATCGAAAATGCTGGTCAGGCCGTGTGCCATTGAAACAAGTGATAGTCAGAGGGAGCAACGTCTGGAGAATACGGCGGGTGGAGTAGGACTTCCCATTTCAATGTTTCCAAGTATGTCTTGACCACTTTCGCAACATGGGGTCGAGCATTGTCAT
>Ga0157363_1001518_pt1 | contig 19468 bp, 10 predicted proteins | sample AttsexASBM1_FD_111477 | JGI IMG/M metagenome (GOLD analysis project Ga0157363, IMG submission 111477) | Fungus gardens microbial communities from leaf cutter ant in Ribeirão Preto, State of São Paulo, Brazil - Atta sexdens ASBM1 | ecosystem: Host-associated > Fungi > Mycelium > Unclassified ... | reverse complement strand
ATTAAACACAGTGTTATACTAGGCGCTATCTAAAAAGGTTACTGAAACATTTAGATTCAAATAAAAGGGAATAAACAAATATCCGGATATTCTTGCCATTCTCCATCTAAAATAAGAGAAGAGATTGAATCTACCGCTAAATAAATACACCAAAGAGAAAAGCTAAATTACGAATTTTCCTAAATTAAATTAATAATTATATAAATTATAACTAAAATATATAATAAAATTACACGTTAAATTGAAGGTAAAAATTACTAACTGAATAATTAAACAGAATTAAATAGAAAAATTTAGTACAGTTCGTTAGTCTCAATTTTAGATGGAAATCGACATAAAATTTAAACATAGGATCAACTACAAGCAGCGCTACAAAAGCTGTGTAAAAATCAATGGAGTTGTAGTACTACGTGGAGCCGCAGAGCACCCTGAAGAATGCGATTCTTTTCACTCGAGGAATAATAAAAATTTATATATGTAATCACCATTATTTTTAATAATTGCTCTCTCGGGGGGACTCTGCGCACTCTGAACATACGTGCGTGCTTAATGTATACCAACTGAGAACTGTGTCTGCGCTCTGTGTATGTGTGTATGTGTTAAAGAAACGCAATAACCACCACAAGGGCGGAGAAAGTAAGAGCTCGCAATCAATTAACTCGTGATCGCCAAACAGAAAAGCTCTCAATAAACGGAGGAAACGTATAAGTTGGCCGGCAAAAGCAATTCGTTTTATTTAACACGTTCGATTGGCGTGATTACCTTCCTTCTTGTCCGCGCGTCGTAAGTTGGCTAGAAGCAAAGCCATTTCAAACGATCATGTTCCAGGTGTGTATTCAGGTAATCTTGGGAATCTTTCAGAGAAATCACGATTGCGCCGCGTCGATAAGAAAATAACAAAAAGGAAGCGAGATGTCTACACGAATTTCTACTGCCACTCTCGCACGAAATATGGCTTGATGTCACACGATACAAAATGATCTACTGCACGTTCGATCAATTTCGCGTATCGTGTATAACGATATATGACACTTTGACGGAGAGATAGATAGCCAATCTTAAGCTCGCGTTCGTGCGCCCACCCCAACGTTAGTATCAACCGTGGTCAGCTAAATTTTACCTTCTTCATTTATCTATCTCTTGTATCTAACAAGGAGAGATTTCAGATATGTGTCATATGGATTTTGAAAAGTTTGATATTAAGATACAAAATCTGACATTGTAAAAATAGTACGTAATATTCGGATGCCAATGGGCCAAAAGGTTGGACGTACAAAGTTTTAAAATAACCGCAAATATACACACACACACACACACACACATACGTGACGGACATCTCATAAATCTCCAAAATGTGACTGGGTCGGTCTAGCTATAGTTTGCAACAAGCAGAGATTGTCCTTGATCCTTTCGGATTTGACCCACTGACATCTAAATGTTACATATTATTTTTATGACGTCGAATTCTATACTTTAATATCGAATTTTCTAAAAATTTACGTGATATATTCAGATCTTTCAGATAGAAATCCATACTGAGTATTATATATATATATATACATATACATATTTCTTTTTCTACATTGTACTTAATTAAGATTACTTAACGGAGACTATCAATGCGAAATATTGCTGTCATTAGAAGATTCGATTGTCCCATCAATCGTTACTCTTCGGATGAGTTAATAATTTCTATACGGTGTCGTATGATCGAATCTTTTCGATGTTATGGGAAAGTGCGCTTTAATTTATATTACAGGCAGGTCTGTCTACTTTCGAGTTATGAATGACAAAACAATATGCCGTACCTCTTTAGCTTCCTTCTCGGCAATCGACGAATGCCCTGGTTCATAATCCTCGATGCGACCGGGCTGATTTTTATAAATCTCTGTCGAGTATTTCAGCGCTCCATTTCTAGAACAGAATGTGAAATGTCCCGTTATCAATAAATCTCTTAAAGAACTATATATTTTATATGCCAGTTGTTTGAGAAACGATCTGTTCCAATTGTCAATAAAATTTGATCGAGAGATAAAAATCGAGGATGCGGAAGGAAATTTCAACGGTTTGAAGCATCCTCACAAACTGCTGGGAAAAACAAGCGAAAGTTTCCAAATTCTCGCTTACTTTCTGGGCATAGTCGCCGTGGTGAAGTCATTTTCTTTGTTGCGCAGCCGTCGACGGCTATCGAGAGTAACGGATCGATCCGAGTATGCACGCGGTTCCGGTTCACTCAAATATCCGCTGCCGCTTCCGTACCCATATCTCCCTCCTGAAACAAGAATGTTGAACGTTTTTCGCATTTTGTTTGTTGCCAGGTTCCTATTCGCAAGTTCCCGTTTAGTTCCAGCAAAAAAATCTATCGGTAACCAAATAACGTTCAATTAAGAGCGCAAACAATTCGGTGTTTACGTATGGTTTAGTTCTTACGACGTTATAATAGAAATATCAAGTTACGAAAACACATACGCACACGAAATACACACATACCGTGTTACGTAACATTAGTATGCACATTATTCGAGAATTAATCATCGAGAGATCTTCGGTATCGAAATTAAAACCTAATCTCAGTTCAATTTAAATTTTAACCGATTTTTCCTGTAAGCAGAATTTTTTAAATTAAATTTGGGATTAAATTTTTTCCACAAGAAGATCGAATTGGCGCGATGAAACAATCTAAAGACGAAAGTCGCAAAAGATCGAACGTGAGAACTTCAAATCAACTCAAGAAGTTCCCCCGCGACAGCGAAGAAGAATTTACGCTAACTCGAGAAGTTGTCCCGACTTTGATATATTCGATGGGAGATCCCGTACCGTCTGATAAGACGTTCAATACGGTCTGTGTAAATCAAACCAATCTCTCATAAGTTAAAACACACATTAATAGTATACGATTAATCGAATTAACCACGATGTTAATCTAGAGAACGAGAGTCCCGCCGGGGAGAGGCAGGTGTTAATTATCAGTTGGATGTTAGACAAGGTAGTCATTTATGTATCTGTTGCAAATTATTTATTACTGTTTTTCACGCTCGATGTAACTGTTAAACGGCGAGTATATGTACAGCGACAATTGTTATCTTGCGTTACGCAGAAGGCCATACATCAGTTGCCAATATACGGAAAATAGCACCCTGACGCGATACATTTTTGCTACACGACCGGAAATTATCTCTCCACCGCGCTTTATTTTACAGGTATTAGTTACGCTGTTGTTACACAAATCATGGCTAGAGTGACTGCATTACGCAGCGCACCCACGCACAGCGTAATATTAGTAGCAAATGTCGCAATTCGACCATCGCAGCAGTCATGCGCGGTAGCTGTATATTCACCTCTTCTTGATTTGTATTTTATGGTTACGTAGTCATCTGGAAACAAAATTATGGAATTATATGCGAATTGCCCGTTCACCGATCAATGTTATTATTCCAAACGCGCGTATTTATCGGAATCGAATATTAAATTCCTTATTTAGCCCGTAAATAATAATGATATTAATTTAGTATTGTATGTCCAACATAACAAAAATACGCGAATAATTATTTGTATCTCTCAAGTAAAATTTTATTTATTTAATAATCACATCGTAATTACAAAACTTACCGTTTCTATCAGCGCGATGCAACGAGTCATACATTTTCTTGTACCATTTCGCTTGATTGCTTTCCTTGACTTCCTAGAAGTAATTTATCGAGATAGTATTAAGAAAGTGCATCGCACGACGTAAAATAATTACTCGTTTATAACGTGATTAAAAATGACGATATAAATCATTTATTTCTTACATAACTGCTTGCCAAGCGTTCATCGCATCGATTGAAAAATTTATACTTTTAGTTTAATAATTAGCAACTTACCGATCTTAACACAAGAGGGATACCTTCCCTAGTCACCGGTCCGATTCCCTCGAATTTTCGAGGGCCCAGATCGGCCATCTTCTTCGGCAGTTCATTCTCCGTTTCTGGCTCGCTCTCGTATTCTTTCTTCAACGTGTAGACTGAACGATTCAATTTCACAATAAATCATTAGCACTCGCGTACGCAATCAGAAAATAGGTCGACACATATAATTAGACACAGCTAGTTAGCGACGTTAGTGATAATAAGAAACATAAACAGATTTTCGAAAATCATTTATATTGGGTACGTTTATATTGGGCGGCTTTCATATAAAAATTAACGAACCATAATATAATAATCATAATGCTATAACATTCGACTAGTTGGTTTATAACTAATCGATACTTACTTATCTCTCCCGGAGAGATTAGCGATCTTTCGTCGTTCACTGGCCGATTATCGCTTTCCTCCAAGTAAGCTGCGCCTTTCGGCAATTGTCCCTCTACAATAAAATCGCAATGGTAGTTTAGTGTAACGAAGAAGAAAAAAATGTAATTCCGCAAATCTTTGATATCCTCATTCATTCTGCCTCCGATAAGCAGAAGAATTCTTATAATGGGTGCTGACCTCGCGCTTTCTGCAGCAATGTGATGGTCGGATTCTGGGCACGTGGCAATCGCGGCGTAGACGCGAGGGTATTCAACCCCTGGGAGGGTGCCGAATGCGAATTCACGATTCGCGAGATGCCACTCTCCTTCTTCTCTTCGCCTTCCCAGGGCGGAGGCGCCTCCTTGAACAGAATCTCGTGTAAGAGTGCGCATCTTTGAACTTTTTATCATCGATGCAAGAAGATGATTCGAATAAAGCGATCATACATATTACAGCTTTCCGTTCTTTCCTTTGTCAAGAGAATTTTTATTACTGTATTTACTAAAGAGTTGTCCGAATTGGATTTTATTCCAAGTTTGTTCGCCAAACTTAACCCTTTGAAGATGCAAAGAAACTTACAAGGAACCTTGTTTTCTAAGGGAAGACGCTGAATTCGATTCTGGTCTCAAAATTTTAAAATTCAAGACTCTCACGAAACTCGATTTTAGGAGATTCTTGGTATCGCTGAGTTTAAATGTAGCCTGAAAATCTCAAATTTCAAAAGAGTAACTTCCAATGAAAGAGGATTTGGTATATCATACGATTCATAATCAGAGTTTGGAAGTTAGTTTGAAAATCAGCACTAACTGTTTGCATAGCACTGATGAGCTTCAAATAAAGCGAAATTCAAAACTTGATGATACTTCGTAATTAAAAATTCTCTAAAATGTTGTATGTGATAATCGGATTGTTTTGGAAATTTTGTGTATTCATCATATATTGAATCTATTACATTTTTAATGTTTTTTAAAAATCAAATAAAACATTATCAAATTATTATTATGAGGATATTTATAATAATCAGATTATAATAATCAGATTATTTTTACATTGTATCCATTATATTGAATCTACCATTTTAAATTTATTTTTGATTGCAAAATCGAATAAAGCATTATCAAATTCTGTATATATTAAATATCTGTATATATATCAAAGTATCAAATATCCTGTATAGATCGAGTTTCATGACACTCGAATGAGCAGTTTACAAAATGAAAGGTGTGTTCAAATGGGCACGCCCACAAAAAGTTAATGATTTAATCACGAATTTAATTTTTATGCCAGATAATTACAGCTAACGTCTCGATATAATTGGCTGACATACTTCCTTCGGCTGTCTCTTCCGACTTAGTACAGGACTATCGAATGGCACAGGACGAAATTCCTTCCTCTCAGCGACAGGGCTCGCGCCGGCGCTAGCGGGAGTCCAAACCGGCAGGATCGGCTCGTTCTTCTTCTGTGGTTCTTTCTTTCGTTCGGGACTCGGCTTCTCAGCTGGCGTTTGTCCTGGCGACCAAACGCCTGGCAACGAAAATTCACTTTTAAGAATGTAATTGATATGGTATATCCACGAGACCTTTGTTAATCAACACTCATTGTCAGGCAAATTTGGTTATCGTCAGATGGACTAACAGTAATCTTATTAAAAAAGAAGGCCAAGCCGATCGATTACTTCCTATAAATGAACCCAGCTTTTATCATTTTTAAATTTATATGTTATAATTCAATACATTAGTTCCTGATATAGGAGCTAATTAAAGAAAGACTGCCAATAAAGGAACAAAAGGTCTTTATTCCTGCAACAGCTACGCTGTATGGATTTGGTGGATTGGTTCGCTAAAGCTAACATATGAAATGTACGGACGCTAATCTTGGCACACAGGGGAGCATTACATAAGGGATCATCTTTTTCCCTACTACTTCCTCATTTTGCCACGTCATTGCCTATTACTAATTCGATCCGTTTAAAAATGGTTCTTTGACGTAAACGATCCGATAATCATATCCATTTATATTAATCGCGTAAACAATCTGGAAAGAAATGAAACCGTAGGAAAGATACTTTTACAGATCGCCGTTTCTAACCTCGGAGTAATATTTTTTAACGGCTGATAAACAAAGATTTTATTAACTCGTTACCGCGGTCTAAATAAGAACAAATGTCATGTCACAATGTGGCGTCGGTGACATAAACGAAGTTATTGACGGGTGACGACGTTTGAATGTCAGATGGGGAAGACAACGTTACGAGCACGATAAAGATACATCGTCGCTACAGTGAGTCAGGCACATATGCCAGTCGGAATTGAACCTCTCGGCCAATTTACAGAACCATATCTCTCGCGGTCGCGCGGCAACGGGAAATCAGGGGTAGTTCATTTGGGACGCTGGTAAAATTAGAAGCTCGTGTGGGCGTTAGGTATTATGAGATACGCATAATTGCAATTGGCCGAGAACAACCTGAACACAATGCCGCGGCGACGCATTTTCTGGAGCGATACATTTTCTGCGCACGACACTTTAGCGAAACGTTACGCATTCGATGAATATGAATTCGGGTTGACCAAGAGGAATCGAATGCGGAGATAAAGAAATTGGGAAAAACATAAATATCTGGGTTTTCTGATCGAGTCGCTACAAAGAAAAAACATTTTGTCTCAAACAACCTTCAACATGCATGACTGCTGAGGTAACTGCAGTGATCACATCCTTTATTATAAGGACAGAGTCCTTTAGTTCAGGTTCTTTATATTTATTTATTTTTTTCAAAACTCAATTTTGTCTAATATTAAGAAAAATTTCTTTCTAATTAACATTCCAAATATAATATACTTGGAATGAGCGAATTTTTATAGAAATTATCGACAATTTTTATTTTGTGCAAAAATAATATTAACCCAAAGAGAATAACAATAACATCAAAATAAGTCTTGATTGACTGAAAAGTGATAATAATAAAATTTTTTAATAATAAAATTTTAATAATAAAATTTGCTATTTTGACATCATTTTGATATTATGATAACTTGTGCTTAACTTGGAAGTTATCTCAGATATACTGCGTGAAAATTTCAGAAATTCAAACACACTTCTGACAGTCACAAATTACTTTGGAAATATTTAGGAATAAAATCCTTAGATATTCAACTTTGGCCTTTATTTTCTTTGAAATCGATATAATCACTGAGAGATAACATATGTTTATCACGGAGATGAGATAATTAAATCAAACTAGAAACTAAGATTTATATAAAAATATTATTAGGCACCAAGATTCGCTTTAAACGAATATGGTCTTCTTCGCTTATTTGTGTGAACATTTCTTTACTGATTTTCACTTACTATACAATAATTGATGTTACACACGTTACAATCTATGTACGACAATAACGGCTATACATTTTCACTAATTGCAACGTACGTGCGATTAATCAATGCTGTCGCGACGCCAGCTGCATCCAGCATTCGAAATGTCAAAAACATAGAATTGCCATCGTTTTTGGATCGTGTATCGACATGCACACGCTATTCGCAACTAACAACCGTGGCAATGGTGATTAGTCGAAACACCGATATTGTAAGGACGTTCTCAGTAACCGAAATTAATGCCTCTTCCTTCCTGGATAAATTACTAAACGAGATTACGCGTTTTACTCGGGGAAATACATGTACGGAGATACGCACACGTGTATGTGTGGCAGGGACTTAATTACAATCTCGTTGCTAAGAACACATGTGGCCGCCCCACACAATACGATCTATACCCTACATACGTAATTAATTTTATTACATTTTCGAAACGAACGTTGGTTAACGTAATAGAAGTACACTCTCCCAATGGCAATTCCATTTCTCTTATCGTGTTGTTCATCATTCAATTACTGGCTCCAGTATATTCGAAAAGTTAATTAATTAATTATTGAAAGTTCCATTAAAAATGTTAATAGACAAATATTCTTGTAGTTACTCGAGAAGGGGCAACGTTGGATATTAATATTTCGGATTGCATCTTCAGTCATTATGCAAGATGCACGACAAAATTATTCTGTTAGTTTTCTTCACACATTCCTCGCGCAGGTTTACCTGGTTTCGCCGACGAGGCTTTAAACGTGGGGGCGAACATAACGTTTTCTGAAAGAATTAAACAACATTTTGTCAAACAAAATGTCTCGGGTTCTCGCCATTTCGTAAATCGTATTATTTTTAACGACAAATTTTTGAACGAATTTCTTTTCACGTATCTCACGATTTCTCATCATAATTAATTCATACGTCTGTGACAATTTTTTTAATCTAAATCATTAACTGTCAACGCGGAATATCTTGATGCTTGTCGCAAGTCAACTGCGCGATGTAAGACTTATATTACACTCCGCGTTCAATATCATCTGGAGAGCTCTTCAAAGTTACTTTCACGATGAAACCGCCACTATTCATTAATATAAAAGCGATCTTGATGGAATGCCGCGAAACGAGTGCAAAGAGAAGACTAAAACCAAGTAGACTGCTTTATTCCAACAGACTAAGAGTATACCAGCGTCATAATGCATTTCGAAAACTGATCGTATAACTTACGAATATTAAAATCAGAATTTATCGAATTACTCTACTTGTTTATGAAGTTCCTTCAATATATCTTAAGATAAAATTAATTCCTGTCGCGTCAATTATCTTATTTATTTTTGCCAATTTAACATCTTTATATTTTCTTACGAATTTTCTCGTTGATTTGAAAGGCAATAATTTGAAAAACACTCGTAATCCTTTTCTGAGGATTTCCTTCGGAAAGATGCGAGTTCCGAGCTTCCTTACGACCGCGGAACTACCTGTTGAAGAAATTTACGAACACCTATCATGCCTTCATCCCTCGCTATCCTTCGATAATGCGTCAACTTTTTCGAAATCACTCACTTTTCTCCAACATCGTCACTTTACGATTTCAACGACCTCTTTTTTTATTCGACGCGGCACCGCGTATCTCAATGGGATACTCTTCTCGGCGAGACACGGGAAAGTAGCACGGTAGGTGCCAGCCGACTGAAGCGTCGCGACGCCGCGCCGACGAGGCTCGACGCCACGCCGCGCGACGCTTACTACGCCGACGTCGACGTCGTTCGAGGCTACTCTACACGAAATCTTGAATCCACTGCCAACAAGCCGAGCTATATATGTGTGTATACGTTTGCTTGGAAAATGGATTTGAATTCTCTCAATCTTCAATCCGACGTTAACATAAAGTAACATTAAAGTAAAATAAATAATGTTTAAAATTTCATATGATAAATAATAAATTTGTTTTTTATCCCTGCATTAGACTGCACTAGAATTCTCTTTCTCGCTTTGACCAAATATAAAATATGTATCTGTCTCACTTTAAGTCTCAAAAATGTATACTAGTTCAGCCACAGAAAAGACTTAATTCTATAATTCATCCGGGACATTTCAGTTTTTCAATATTAATATTTTTTGCAAATAATGTCAGAAAGCATTCAATAATGATATTTTTTTATGTAACGCATGCAGTGATTAAGCAAAATTGCAAACGCACCTTGCCCAAGTAGAAATCCCCTGCCGATTCTTAAAGCTTTGTCGATCTCGTGCAGCAGATCACTTTCATTCCTGACTCTTCTCTTCGCAATGGCATCGCAGCCGCTCTCTTTGATTAACAAAGCATATGCCCATATCCACCAAAAAGAAAAAAAAATAAAAAGATGCAATAAAATTAATTTCGAGCAGCGCGCCGTGAATTTGTTAGCAAGTCGCAAGCCAGAATTGAACGACAAAGAAATTCTTCAAGATTTTTAAATATCCGTCAGTCGTTTATAAAAAAAGAAAAAAAAAGAATTGATGTATCAATTGAAATGATACAAATAATCTTGTATCCACAGACGGATACGGTATCCTAAATTCGCACATTTAGTCTCGACGGAACGCATGCTGTGGCTAAACTTTCGTGCTAAAGTTAGAATAGAAAATAAACAGGCGCTTCGGTAACCGCGTCGAAAAGTTCACGAGACTTACGAAATACAAATAACCGCAGTGAGTTAATAGTAATAGACGAACGATGTCCGCACGCTTTGACAATGTGTCAATAAAAATTAACATTGTTGCACGAATAAACGACTTTTATCAAATATCAACTAATACATCTAACATAGCCGTTTTTTCATATATTTTTCTCTCTGCAAGAGAATTGATTGGTGTAAAAATATTTGAACAAAACGTGCACTCGTGCCATACCTATTGTAATATATTCATAACATGTACTGTCAGCAAACAAGGGCTGAAAGATTAAAAAAAGCGAGCATGCAATATGTGGTGAAAAAAGCGATTTTAGATGAGATGCGAAGATGAATGATTTATCAAAACAAATGAGAGAATCTTCATTTACATTAATTATATCATCACAATTGAAGCTCTTGACAAAAAATTTTAAAGGATGCTAAAAATATTTGCTTAAATGTTAAGAGAGAACTTCTGTGGATTCTATTCGATCATCATATTATGGCGAACTCCAAAATATCATCAAGTACTTTTTAATTGTAGATAGAATATAATATGTATATATAAACAATTTAACAGAGAAAAATTCTCAGTCTCCACGAAAGGATGTGCGGACCAGCGGGCCAGTAGGCCACGTCGCGTGATTGAAAATAGCTGAAAACAAGACGGTGGTTCCGGCGCGCTGGCCGAAATGGCGAACACGTCCTATGAGCGATTGGCCTATTTCTCGTCGCGGTGTCTTTATATTTAGATTCCCATCCTCCAATGAATCACAAACGCCGCGTCCCGGCGATCGCGGGATGAAGGAAAGAGTAAATCGCAGGCTAGTATTCTACCATCATCAAACGTGGCACCATCTAAATGACAACGTCGATAGCGATAGAAAACGCATCGTGTCGAATAGAATTTTGTGGGAACTTTTCTCTAAATTCTTCACAGTGGAATCTCATTCTAAAGACTAAAATCTCACTCTTAAAGATTAAAAATTCATTCTTGAAAAAGAATGATAGAATTTTCACTTTTTAGAGTGAGATTTCACTCCAAAGAATTTAGAGAATTTAAAAACAGTTAATTTTGCATTGTCATCTTATTATCTCGAAGAAAGAGAGATATCTTTGAATTACCCGGTATAACGATGACAAGATTAAAGATTCTGCGACTATAATCGGCTCCAGGGAGTCGACGCGTGAACGACATGACGCAATTTGATAGCCTCTGTATCTCCACGTTGATATCCGTTATCGCAAACTGTCGCGGTTCATTATCCGCGACGTTGTTCTCAGCGCCGCGAACACGAATGTTAACGCAATAATTTTCCATAGCGTCGGTTTGATGAATCGATCACGTCTCAAAATAAATGTCAAAATATACGAGCAGCGCGCGTGTCGATTGCGTGCCGGATTTATATCGCGGAATATTAAATCCCGCTGCAGGCGTACTCGATATCACATTAGGCAGAGAGCTGGCAATAAGAGGAAAGCGCGTAAACACGCATATTTGTTACAATATCACATTAACTCGCGCGTTTTACGCATACAATGAGATTCATTATTTGTACAAGACTGATCGTATCGTTGCGAGATGAGTTATTAATCGGATTACGGAATTGGAGCAATCTGGACTGTGTGATTATGATGCTGCACGACCTGCACCAACGTAAATAGATCGACGCGCTTCCGCTTTGCCGAGAGAACTAATCTTGCCTCCGGAGCTGTGCAGGAAAACAGTACTCAAGACAGTAATGAGATTTCCGTTTCGATGTTACCGCTTGTCTCCCATATTAAGAAAGTTCGCTTATGATGTGATAGCTAAAGCGATCCGACGAGAACGATGACATTTATTGAAGAAATCCCCAATTTTTCGCTTTTCAATAATTTTAATCAAATCGTGATGTTTTAAATTTTACAATTCAGTTTTATTTGTACTGAATTGAAGATGAGAAATTTGTGATATTCCAAAAAAATATTTCAATTATTTCAATCAATTGCAATATGAATATTACTTTATCGCGCTTTATTATGTGAAATTTTATATCGTTGCTTTCAGTCTCTTTAAATCACTTATTAAAACGAGTTTGTAAAAGGGACATTGTGCTGAATAAACATTTTAATAAAAAAGATTAATTATTTATCCTTCCTTCATTTTTTGTCCAACAGTCCTTTCATGTATTGTTGGTACCAGGCGAACAGATAAAAAGAATTAGCATAATACCAAGAACGTTAGTGACGACAAACACTAAGGTATCTACGGACGTCGAACAAGATGCGCACGTTACGTTAGTGGTTGTTAAAAGGCGTCCCTTGGCGAGACATTCGAGAGTTCAAGACGGATTTGTTTGACTTCCGGACGGGACATTCTTTCTCAGCAGCCACCAATCGGCACGGCACCAATCATCATCGCAACACGACGAGCAACACAGCAAACTCCATCGTCCATTTCAATCGCCGTAACTCACCGCCCTCGTCGTCGCTCATCGTGGAGATCTTCAAGAACTCCCGCAGATGTTTCGGCAGCTTCCGAACGTCCTGCAGCTCCTTGCCGTCTATTAGGAACTTCGCGTTGATCAGAGCATCGCCATCTTCATCCTCGTGCTCCGTCCCGCTCTCATCGAGATTGATCCCGAACTTGTTCAATCTGCTGCGTGCTTTCTCGATGAATTCCTTTGCCATCGCGCTCATGTCACCATCCGCTTTGCGCTTGATGTCTTCGTGCGAGCTGATCTTCACGACTTTGTGGCTCTTCCGCTCCTGCCGCTCTAATACCTTGTGCACGTACTCGTCGTACATTCGCTGGCGAAATGCCTCCCCGTTCGTTGGTAATGTCGTCGGTCTCCTCACTTCAACGTTCTTACGCTGAGTCATCTTTTCAGCGAACACCTCAGAGTCGTTTCTCGGTGTCCCTGTCGACTGCGTTTTCGTGCAACGATCGTTCACTTCGTCCTCGCGAGACTTAAACGTTCCATTTTCCTCCATTCTCGCCAAGTTTTCCTTCTGCGTGATCACATGGCGTTCCTCATGTTTAATACTTTCTGAGGATTTCTCTTCGTGATGCCCGTTCTCGTGATATACTTTCTTCAAAAACTGCCGATTACCTACTTTATCGATCGTCTCTATACGATTCTTTTCTATATTCCGTGACTTCTCTTGCCAAGATTCTTTTTGAATTCTCGGCTCGCTTCGATAGATCTCTTTGAAGCATTTCTCCTCGAGACCTCGAGGTCCCGTTCGCATATCTTCCCCACATTTTCCGTCTGTCATCCCATGGACATCGATCGGAATTTTACGTTCACGTTCGAGATTTAAGCTGATTTTTTTCGAGGTTTCTTCGGGAATATCAGCGAGAGACGATCTCCTCGTGTCGTCACATTGTTTCGTTCGATGAAAATGCGTTTGAAATTCCTCGAAAGCCTTTCTTTCCTCCTCTTCCGCTAATATCACGTTTTTTAGTTGATCTTCCAACAACTCGATGTATCTCAGCTGCTGAGCGAAATATTCTTGAGGTAAGGAACCCTTCTTATCGTCGTCGAGCCGACGTGATGTTTCCGTCTGTAGCTCTTTCAATTTATCCATGATCTCCACAGCGGCCACGTGTTTCAATTTCTCCGCTTCATGGTGTCCTCTTCGTGGTTCCAGACGATTTCTCGGCGGACTCTGATCGAAAATACTCGTCGTATCGATGCACGATCTGTCGACCGTGACCGCGCGCTTCGGCAACGGTGGTACCTCGAGTTTGTTGTCGATCAACGCCGGATTCACGTGCTTGCCAAGATCGATTGTCTTCCTGAGAGGAGGCGTCCTCTTGCCAGTAGCATCCATCAATCGATCGGTACCGGTACCGTTCAGCACGATCGGACACTTAATATTATTCGCTAACAATCTCTCTGAATCGTGAGTTATCGCGTTGTTGTTTGCCGACGATCGATGTTCAGCCCGAGCGGCAGAACGTGTCGCAATCTTAAGCCGATCAGACTGGACCACGTGACCATTCGGCTTATCGTCGCTCGATTCGCCATCCTCGCCTCTCGTTGCCGCCAAGAATAGCTCGTTCGTAGTGGCGCTTCGGCGATCGTGTCTGACTAGATTCAACCAGTCGCTCGGCCGAGGCTCGGCCTTGAAACATTCTTGACCCCTGCGCCCAAAAGAGTCGCCAGTGGCGTCATCGGTTATCGTCTTCGTCTGATCCGTGAGTGTATCGTTTCGAGGACTGTTTCGTTCTTCCTTGATAATTTCCAGCAGCCTGCTGCTAGAATTATCGATCATGTTGTCTCGATGACTCGCTCGAATAGTCGGCTTAGATATTTTCGAAATCGCATTGTTATCCTCTTTGATCGGATGAATCTCAACTCGGTACTGCGGCAGAGGAACGTAATGTGGCTGTTCCTCGTGGTAACTATATCGGTTTAGGAACTTTTGGTGAAGGTCCAGCAGAGTATCAGCACTCGTGCGAACCTGCGTGGCCTGTTGCGACGGCGACAGACATACCAGAAGCCTGGGGTCCGTTGTAATGAGCGCACGCCACCGTGGTTCCCGGTTCTCCATCTCGTTTTCCGAGTCTGACAACTCAATATTAATGCTTTTCGGTAACTTGGCCTGGTCTGAAACAGCGTTCGTAATGTCGTTAAGACGATGCCGCTCGCTCTCGTCCGACGTTTTCGTTAGTCCGTGCCGTCGATCACTCACTCCATGCATTGAGTTTAGTCGAGCGTTATCATGTAGATGCGCCGGCGCGTCACTCACAAACCTCTGTAGAGTCCGCAAACTCTCGAAGATGTTGAACTTTGGCGTAGTGATCTCGCCTATCACTTGCGGTCCATATGGCATCGACAGAATCCTCTCAACGCAGAGCTTCCTGAGAGAAGGTGGTTGTCGCGATACGTCTATCGTGGCTGTCTCAGGAGTTTCTGAAACCGCTTTCTTCAATGGCACATGATAAAAATCCTCCACAGGCGAGTAAGGGACCGGCTGAGGCGATTTCGAATTCTCTCTCGGCGTCGTCTCATTTGCGGATCTTTCCGTGTTTTTCAGCAAGGTGAGCTTCCGTTTCAGGGATTCTCCCACTTCGTCTTTCAAATTCTCCTCTCTCGTCTCGCGGACAATCGCGGTAATATCGGTCAACGACGCTTCCAATGGACGATGCTTTACGGTGTTCAAGGATGTGGTGCTGCTGGACGAGTCATGTCCTTGAACATCGATTAACTCATCTTCAAGCGAGGGACTCTCGCTCACTGGGACGTCCGTTCTTGGAAAGCTTGCCTCGTCGTCGGACGAATTCCTCATGTCGCTCTCTCGGGATGAGCTGCGCGTTTCTTCCTCGTGCTTTTCCTCGCGCCTCTCTTCGCGCTTCGACTCCCACGTCGAATACTTCGAATTGCGAAGGCCATCGCGCTGGTTAGCGCTCATACTCTCTTCGTGTCGTTCGATTATTCTCGTCTCCGACGTCTCACTCTTCACTATTCGTTCGCGGTGAAAGCCAGATGTCGATTTCTCGTTCTTCTCGATTTTTCCCTCGGGTTTCTTCTTGCTCTTTGAACTCGACGTACCCATCGTCGATTTGTCTCTCACCGAAAAATTCGAATGAGTATCTGATTTATTGCACCTCGGTGATTCGTGATTCGCTGAAGAATCCCTCCTTTCCGAATTCGTATGTTTTTCCTGACCCGAGGGATACCGGCACACATCGGCCTCACCCTCCTGCCGGCACGACGACGCGTTTTGATTATAAGCCACCGATGCAGCGGGCGTCGCGAATTTCCCTTCCTCGCGACGCGTTATTTCCGTGCTAGTCGTGCTTGCCAACGTGACGACGTGCGTACCGGTGTCGCGCGAGCGTGACAGATCATCGTCGCGAATACCCGATGACGCGATCGATCGACCGCCCTCGGTTGAAACTTTAACGTTCTCGGTTGTCGGCGCAGTGTCGGCGCGACTGACCTGATTTATACGGCCACGAATCTCATTAGCGCGAACGATTGTCGAGATGAGGTCACGCGAGCTCGAAAAATCTTCGCTATAAATTGCCCGACCGGTCCTCGACATGCAAGAACTCTTGCAAACTCCGGGAAGCTCCGGCCGTCGTGGCAGCCCGTCGTCCGCCGCTTCACAACTCGCACGCTTCCGCACGGATAAATTCGTCGACTCGTCGTGTTTGCGTCCGTCGCCGTTCGCCGCAACAGACGTCTGATGAATCTTCGCGCCGCTCGAAATATAGTCTATTTCAGGTGGCGTCGGCGGTCTCTGAGGCTCGCGGCTGAAACTGGATGACCTCTTCGGTAGAGGCGGCGGTTGCTTCGTTTCCGACAGGGTTACTTCGCTCGATGACGAATTCGAGGCTGAATCAACTCTGTCATCCACTTGTGATATGCTGTGATTAACGATCCTGCGAGTCTCGATGGAATCTTTTCGTGGAACATCGCGGTTGTCTGATTTTGCAGGTGCCTCGACTGCGGACGAAAATTTATTACCTTCCGCTTTACTTACATCTGCGTCACTGATATTACTTACAGTCACAATACTTGTCACGTTTTTTTCTAGCTTCTCCGCTTCATTATTTTCCTCACCGTCTTTCGTAGTATCATTTTTCACAATCTCAATTTCCTCAATAATACAACAGTCCTCGAGGTTTAAATTAGCTCTCGTCGCGTCTACTAAAGTTTCCAGAGATTCATTATTTAGGATGTCGTCCTTTGCATTCATTTTTTCGCTCATTTCAGTCACAGGATCAATGTCTTTTATTACTTCAGTTTCAGGACTCGCGACGTTTTCAATCTCGTCGCCAGTGTTTGCTTTATCGCGTGAACATAATTCCAAAATGTCATTCTTCATCGTATCAATCTTAATCTTAATATCGCATTCCGATTTCTCATCAGCCAATTCAATTTTATCAGTATCAACCCTTCTCGCTTCGATGTCATCCGTCGATGTCATCCTCTCGACAGAATGCCTGTCCTCGCGCCGATACTTGCTGATTTCTTCATTTATGAAATCTCTGATATGTTGTGCCTCGTCTTCCGATAATCTTTCACCCTCCTCTTGTATAATATCCAGAAAGCTACTGGCATAATGCGACGCCGACATCGCGCGCTTTCTCGTTTTCCGACGTGGCGAGTTAGCTGCTTTTTCAAAAGATCTGTTCTCTTCTGCCGCGAAATCGCACGTAATTTTCTCGAGAGATCTCCCCTCATCCTCAATTACTTCTTCGGAGAAACTCGGTAGTTGCAGGTCCTCGATAAAATTTCGCAGCTTTTTCTCCACGTCTCTAGGCATCACGGTGGCCCACATCAGAGTCGGGGATTCCATTTCCGGTTTGGGAAACTTTTTCTGTGGCACGTATTGCTGCCCGATCCGATCCCTTGGCTTGAATTCCACGCGATCCTCGGAATCCTGTCCTCCGACCGACTCTGCATCGGATTCGAATTCGACGATTGCTGACCCACAATCGGCCTCCGCATCGCTGTCATTGACTTCTCGAATCTCCAATCGAGTCTCATTCCCTCGCGAGAGCCTGGTCTTTATACAACCAGAAAGCGGCCGTACCAATTCCACCGGTTCCGATATCGTCACTATCGTTGCTTCCTTCAATGCTCCGTTACCATTTCCGGTCTCCAAAATGCCCACCCCGGCGATATGGCCGATCGTCGCTTCCAGAGGTAAACTGCTGACGGTCGTGATCTCGATTATCTCGGGACGAGATTCTGCCAGGTCGATCTTCTCGATTCTGCGCTTATCGTTCGGTCGGAATCTGCATCTGTGATTCAACGAGGATCCGCCCCGATCCTCGTTTTCGGTCAAGTCGACATTCTCCGGAACGGGATTCTCCGCGACGGAGTCGTTCGTCTTCGAGTTGTCGTCATCGTCATCGTCGCCGTTATCGCGCTCGTTCCTCGAAGTCAGACGATTTTCCTCCTCGAGCTTCCTCTGCTCGGCCTTTCGCGAGGATTCCGTGACGTTCGTCGGTGGCTGAGGGGGTCGCCGTCGGTTCCGATTCCTGCGGCTGCGGTTGCGGTTGCGCGCATTGCCCTGCGGCATCACGGCGTAGTCCTCCGCGTCGGTTGCGTAATCCAGAAGGTCGCGATGTCCTACGATGTCGTGAATTTGTGGAAAAACTCGCAGCGCACGTTCTGGCACATCGTCTTCTCTCTCTCTCTCTCTCTCTCTCTCTCTCTCTCTCTCTCTCTTGCCTTCTTTTTTCTCTTCTCTCGTAAAATTCTCGTTGGAAATATCGCGTCACGGTCGTTTTACAGTAACTTTTCCGACCTTCTCCGCTTTCTGTTTCTCTTCGTTCTCTTTTATCTAATATCCGCCACGAGTTTCCCGACTCGGGATTTTTCTTACACGCCCATGTACGTGCATTTGACGCGCCCTTATTTTCACGTTTAAAGACGACGGCTCGTTACGATTTTCCCGCATCGGAACGGGATTTGAAAGTTTCTAAGAGTATTACGATGGAAAGATGTTACCGTACTGTATTTTGCAGAAAGTTACAGCTTCAATTTTTCCCACGAATTTCTATTGGACACGAAATGTTTCCATTCTGACTTAAAGAAAAGATAGGAAACATAAAATTAAAATGGTTTTTTTTTTTTTAATTTCTTAGTCACTAAAATTATTTTGTTCTTTAGTTTAAATACAATCTTAACAATTCCAGCATGCATCTCAATATCCCCAAAATATTTCCGTACCGGAATTCTTAAGAAACTTTACTATTTTTAATACACCGCATACTTTACCTATATACGGAATATTTACTCATATTCCAGTTTCCTTTTACGCGAGACAATTCGGCAGGCTTTTAGAAAGATCGTTCCAGACAATCGCAATCACAAGATGATGCTTGATGAAGAAAAGAAGGAAGAAGATATCGTACAGTATTTCATGCAGAAAGCGTCGTCCAGCCCAACATTCCTAAATATATAATCTCCGATAACAAAGCGTTTCTTACCTTTCTTAGCGTCGCTTCGTTGCTCGCTCGGGCAGCTCTTCAGAGCACCGTTCTGATTGGCGTAGCTTTGCTCGACTTTTGTGTCATCTGAAAGAAACGGTTCGATGTTGCAATAGATAACACACGTCTCATCTCTCGTTTCATTTATTAAAAACTCGCGATAGCAAAAAAGTTATTAAAAAATTCCTTAATATATAAATAAATGTTAGATGAAAGAAATTTAAAATTAATAAATTCAGCAAAACAGTTTT
>Ga0157363_1001517_pt1 | contig 19470 bp, 12 predicted proteins | sample AttsexASBM1_FD_111477 | JGI IMG/M metagenome (GOLD analysis project Ga0157363, IMG submission 111477) | Fungus gardens microbial communities from leaf cutter ant in Ribeirão Preto, State of São Paulo, Brazil - Atta sexdens ASBM1 | ecosystem: Host-associated > Fungi > Mycelium > Unclassified ... | reverse complement strand
GTTAGCTGGAATTTACCTTTTTAGAACTGCTTAACAAAATTCGACAGATTGCAATATCTTTTTATTTCGTTAGAAAGTTCTTTTGATTGTTATAAGTAAAACACAGAGAAATGTTTGATATAAATAGTTATTATTTTGTTGATATGTGAATTACAAATCTTTGCTTCTTGAAAAAATTGCATTGTTCTAATCAAAATTTGATTATTATAACAAAAAAATTGGTTAGAATAACAATTTTTTTAATTAAAAAATAAGAATGTTTTTATTTAATTCACGTATTATCAAAATAATGATTAGTCATACTAAACATTTTTCTCAGTGTATGAAATATGATACTCTGTTTAATTACAATTTACTCAATGAAGTAAAATAAGACATACTCTTACTCAGATTAATTATAATTATATTCAAAGTCAGGCCTTATATTTAAGGCTTCTTTAAATTTATCTTTAGATATTTTACGATTATTTCATTGGCTGCTGAGCATCTAAAGATAAATTTAAGGAAGTCTCAAGTATAAGGTCTGACTATGAATACGGGCATTAGTTCTTCTCTTATGAGTTAATAGAAATTATATTAAATAAAATTTTCTTTTGTTATAACTTTACGGAAAAAACGGTTTTGATCAAGTATCTGGAAATTTAACTAGATCTGCAAATAATTTTGTTGTTCAATTATACAGAACGCTTAAATTTTGATAACAATACTGCAAAAAGTTTTAATATTCCAGCAACTAGTTCAAGCATTCTGTATAATCCAAATGAAATTTTTAGATTTATATCTAAAATTTTAATTTTTTAGATATTTTAGCAAAACCAAGTTTTTTCCAAGTTTGTATTAAATATGTATAGAATTTTTATAGAATTTCTTAAGATAGAATTATTCGCTACTGCATTGATATGCATAATACTATGTTTATTTAAAAAGTGTAAATTACAAGTCAACGGTCTATCGCCGTCATGCACGCTGTGAGAAACGCATATATCCCGAGAGTGAGATAATTTCTGTAATCATAAAATGGTAAGTAGATCATCGCGTGCTGCGCTCGTAGCTAGTGTTGCAGCTCTAAGCGCGGCATCCTCTTATTGTTGCAGTCTTACATTCGCGCGGTACGGTAAATGAGCGTGTCCAAGTTTTCATACTGCCATCAGCGATGGCGACTACGCCACTGGTCCACTTTGTGTGATGTATATAATACTGCACGCGCGCGCTATCCTGGAGGTGCAGCCATAACGTCATTCTCCCGAATTCGTCCCGAGGCCGGCCTTGATCCGCTAATTACCACAAAAGAACCCGCTTATTTTGTAATCGCGCTCCCTCGCACATGCGTAATATGCCGGGAAAATTACTGCGTTCATTCCTTCTCTGTAGTCTTCGTATCGTCGTCACGCGCGCTCGGCATCGCGCGAGTGCATGACCGGCTGCGTCGAGAATTGAGAGTTCCGTTTCCTTTAATGCGAAACTTCCGCAAAGCGAGGATAATCCGCTGGTATGGACCAAATGGTGGTGAACGACTAAGTCGTGCTAAGGTTGCTTGAGAAGTGACTAAACATTTGAATTGTTATTCTTTTCCAAAATCAATTTACTTTTTGTATACTTTTTTCAGAGTCGTACATATAATTTATGCAAGTAATGAATATTATTCTGAATTCTTACTGAATTCTTCCTTGTACAGATTTTTATAACTAGAATTGCAATATGATAGCACTGGTAAACAAAATTTATTTATTATTAAATCGATGTGTGATAGGATATTTCTTATAATATTTTTCCACTGATTTTAAATCTATTTGCCTTTATAGGAGCAGGATTTTTTAATAATATGTATTTAAAAATTCCTTTACTTTTTTATCTGTTTTGTTTAAACATAATAAATAAATAATTTATAGAGAATAGCTGAATTTAACATGATTTTCTATTCATTTGATAAAAAAACTCTAAACAATTATTAAATAAATTATTAAATAAATTATTTTAAATAAGAAAGAAGCTATACAACGAATTGCTAGCAAAATGTATAAGATTAAAAAAAATATATTAGTTACAAAAAAGCAGCCCGCAGAATAAATTTTGATTTCATTTTCAGAATTAGCATAAAAAATACGTAAGCATCAGCTAAAATTATACGTTTAACAAAATCATTGTCCACCACTGTTGTAATTTATAATTTATATTATATTCAAAATTACGAGTTATCAGAATGCTTAAAATTTTCTTTTAGTTTCGAGTTATCCTATCTATTTAATTTATCTACTGTGAACCAATAATTGTTGCAAATCGCTCTTGCATTCAAGCCAAAGCATCACTCGAGATCAAAAGGAGATCAAGAGTCTGACAGAGGTAAATAAAGAACCTCCACCCTCGCAATTGATGGAACGGCAGCATTTATCGTCCCTTCGTGTAAACCATGTTGTATGTTAAGAGTAGAGCGTCCCGGGATATTTTCGAGCATGTGGAAGGGTAGCTGACCGCGTTTCGGTGGAACGAGAGGTGGACCATCCGGAAAATCGAAGTCGAAGGTGTCCGAAAGAGGCCTTAAAATTGCGAGAGACAATGAGGCGGCCACGGGTCGGTTCTCTTTGATCTCCCTATATGTATACTTCGAAACCGAAATCTCATTATTTTCTCCGCGGGTTGAAAATCCGTACCTGATACATCCCGTAGCCTTCTTGATTTCACGCTCGTGGCGCCGTACAGATTAATCGTTTTCCGAAATAACGCCCACAAAGTTTTCCACGTATCAGCGATCGAACGTTCTCCGCGGTGACTCTCCGAAATCATGCTCGAAATTTTTGATTTCTTTAAACCCCACGGCTTTTTGGACAGACGAATGAGTTTTTTTCCTGATAATTAAAAAAACCTGGTAGTTGATCATTGTTAAAATTGCCTAATTATACATAGATTTATTTTTATGATTGGCAATAAATATAATATAAAGAATATTCTTTTTTAAAAATCTCTAAAACTCAATAATAATACAACAATAATTTTTAATTAAATTATTTTTTAAATATAATTTTTAATATAATTAAAAATTATTGAGTTTTATAAATTTTAATTAAAAAGATATTCTGTATATTATATATTCATTTCGAATCATAAAAATAAACCTGTGTCTAATTGGCAATTTCAACAATGGATTACATTAATTATAAACGAAGCATTAAGTATATTTTGAAAATTAAATAAAAATATTAAATGTAATTATTAATCCTTACTTTAAGATGGGTCATTAGTGACCCGAGCGATTCCCATTCGTGTAAATTTTTTTGAGTCTTTTGATAATTATAAATTATACTACATCTTATTATTTTCCAAAATGAAGTTCCAATATTTATTCTAGAAAGTTGAAAGTATGTTGGTGAATTTTTAAAGATTTTTTGAATCATTTTGAATAGGAAAAAAACGGACCGATTCTAGTGCCCTTGTTTGTATGGATGAGGCATAAATTGTATCTTTGTAGGATAAGAGTTAATAGTAAATTTTTATTTTGCTTTTTGTCTATTGTTTGTTGGATACTATGATACTTAGGACAAGATACAAATTCTTACGTAAATTTATTGTCAGTTAAATGTTACTTTTTTTTCAGTTTCGAATTTCTTTTGTGTAGAAATCTCAAGATCGTTCTTTATTCATAAGATTCCTTTTTTTAAAATTTATTAGGTGTACCGTAATTAAAAATCTAGATTATACATGAAGTTAAGAAAAAGAAAGCATCGCCAGCAATACCAAGTTTTTAAATCACAAATAAAAATCTAAAAAATTATTCATAAATTTAGTCTGCCAAAAGAGAGATATGCAATTTTTTTGTATAATAAATAAAGTAATGGCAGATAACAATGCCAGTCAGTACAATACCTTGGACATTTTTATTCATAGTGCATTGTGATTCATTTTTTTGTATTTTAAATTACGACTTTCTTTCCTTTGAATCCACCAATGAGATAGAGAGGAAGAAAGACAAAAAACAACTTCTGATTCAGAAAATAGTACGCCACTAAAGTTCTGTCTGGCTCTCTCAAAAACTTCTCCGCGTGAGAAATGCCGGGAACAATCGTGCCAGAGTTCGTCACGAGTTTTCATGAGTACGTGAAGAATTTAAAAAGTACTATTGCGCTCACACATAGAAATAAAATTAGCCCGTCCGCGCATGGAGAGGATTCATTGAATTCGAGACGATAAAACGAAGTTATGACGCAACGCGTTGCAGATTGTGATGTCGACAAGTGTTCTTTTTTTTTATGCATTAGATGTTATAGGTTTAATAATATCGGAACAAATTTATATATTGCTAAAGACTTGACCTGTGACACTACTAACCCAGTTTACTGCGCGTCTATCGTGAATTCAGTAAAAAAATTTGTTTGGCCCACCTGGCCTTTCTAAGGCTCTCACTGTGCACACTAAGGGGTGGTTAAAATGTTCGTGGATAAAAAGAAATTTTTTCGTTTTCTGGTGTGCGAACACTCGACTGGGATCAAACCCTCTAATTTTGGTTGTAATGGCTCGTCTTTATTGCTACTGGAGGGTGGACTCTTGCCGAAGAGTCTAAGGAAACTCGTAGGGAGTTATAGAAGGATCTCACGCAGCGAGCTTCAGATAAGTCTCGAATATCGGTTGTTTTCTTTTTTGAGATTTTTAAGAGTCGAAATTGCTGTAACGGCGTAAACAGGGAAGTACATTTCAACCGGTGTCATTCACTCCGTTGAATAGAATTGTTTAGGGCTACACTTCAAATAATGAAAAACGTTTCTTGGACTACAGATGTTACAACGCGACAGATTTTAATATTCCATATGAAATATATAGTACATTAAATTTAACATTTTTGAAATATTCACAGGTTGCGATATATTAAAATATTAATAATATAAGTTAAAATAACATAAGTTAAAATACAAAGAAATTAAAAAAATATTTATATCAAAGGTATGTGTTGATTTTAGAATACAACACAGAAAATACGGCTATGGTTGCCACGACTAAAAAGTTGTCCATCAATACATTTTTTGGTTATAAGAACTATAATAATGATTGTAAGAGCCGTAAAATTGACATATCTTAACGGTTATGAATGTAAAGATATGTTTATCTTACGATTATTAGAAAAAAAATCTTAATTTCAAAGAAATATCTCTTTGTTCGTATTCAAACAAATTATTTCTTTGGATCTCTCAATGAAAATTTATTTAAAAATGCAATATCTTATTTCTTTGAAAGTACTATATCTTATTTTTAAAGAAATTTTCATTGATTCAAAGAAATAATTTTTTTGAATACGAGAACAAAGAGATATTTCTTTGAAACTAAGATTTTTTTTCAGTGTACAATTAACAAATGTATTGATGAGTTATCATTATTTCTGGTGACAACTGTAATATTTTTTCTGTAAAGTTTTTTTATGTATAAAATATATGTATTTATATACATAGATATATATTTCTACACACTTTCCGTCCATATATCTAGAATATGCTAGATTTAATTACAACTTGGTTATACTATAATCCAAGTGAATTGTATTTCTCTTTTTGAAAACCTGTCAGATTACATTATAAAAGTTATAAACACAATTTTGTGAGGGGGGGGGCGGAAGAGGGACAGAGAGAGAGAGAGAGAGAGAGAGAGAGAGAGAGAGAGAGAATATAATTTATAATATATGTATTTTGATTATGAAGTGCATATGTTATATTAAAATAAATTGATTTTCAAATAAAAATTCAGTAATTCACAAGAAATGATATGAAATTGATAATTTTGAAAAAAAATCACCTGTGAATTAGCGTTTACGGATTATCCACCTGTCGATGATGAATCGGTGGTAAAAATCAACCCTTCACCATTGTGAAGTGCACATTATCGGACAGGTACCTATCTATTTCCATATATAGACTTTCGTATTGAATATAAAAAAGGGGTAACTTGACACCTGCTGTCTGTAGATGGGTCATGCAAATACTTGCACATGATGAATAAAAAAGAGGGTTCGTAGCAAAGGGAAAGGGTTCACGCTGCCTTATTCAGATTAGGGCCCGCCTGGCATTTGAATGCGACCCTTCGGTAATGCCACTTGATCCTCTTGATTTTACACGGCAAGTGTTTTCACCCTTCATCGCCAGACGGAACCTCCACCCAGGGAGCGATCCTTCCGATCCGGAACGGACCGCGTGCCACGATACTTTAATAATTCATGTTAATAATAAAAGATAATCGACGCGACATTATAGGATAGATATGTCGTCGATATGACATTATTGTGACATTACAGATATTTTTCGAGAATAATTCTCTTCTTTCTTCCTTGGAGCTTTTGCAAGTTTTCTCGTCAAGCATTTCGTTTTAGCATTTCGCCAAGCATTATTAATAATTACATATGAACTAAACATTTTAAGATAGATATACCCATAATACCATATCTGAAAAATTTTGTTTACACGCATTTATAATAATTGGCTATTAGAATCAAAGCGCGTACATATTATTCGCGCCTCTCTCGTGACTTCGTGTCGGTAGGGGCGTCATTAAAATCAATACCGGCTCGCTCTCTTCTCTCCGCTTCCTTCTCTTTCGTTTTCCTCACTATCGTCATCCTTGTTCTCTTATCAATACTATCCTTGTTGCACTACGAATGCGAGGGTGGAATCGAGGTAGGGGTTGCCCCTTCCTATATATCCGGTCTGGCATGCGAAGCGAAGGACGAAGCCGTTGGTGGGGAATAGGACGAAAGAACGAGAGAGTTGACAGGAGAGAAAAAGCACGAGGAAGACGAAACTTTAGGGAGCAAAGGGGGAGGATAGCACGATAAGAGGAAGGCTGCGTTTGTGATGTGAGGTACGTGGTACATGCGATAAAGAGTGGGGGATAGCGTTCCCATGGCCAATAAGAACCTCTTTAAAGCGCCCTTTTTGCACGGGACTGCGCATGCCGGATTCAAATCTGGGCGAGCTAGGTATCGAGTGGAAGGTAGGGGTGGAAGTGAAACGACAATGGTAGTGGTGGAAGAGAGTAGTAGTAGTGACGATAGCGGTAGTGGTGGATGTCGGCTGTATGGAAATATGATAGCGCGATAAGAAAAAGAAGAAAGGCAATGACGCCTATGTGTGCAACGCGAAGGGGATAGGCGTGGGTAGGGGGAGTGCTATGGTTCTCGCGACCAATAAAAGGGCCAGTTTAAAGCGCCTTATTTTTTGCACTGGCACTGCGCATGCTGAATTCAAATCTTGGGAGTGGTGAGGCTGGATGGATTTGTATGGAAATATGATAGGTGAGAGGTCTCGAGTCGACATGGCGGCCGATAGAAAGGTTTATTAAACGTTCCACATTCTCATCAATATTTCCGCGATACGCATTTTTATAATATTATCGCTTCCAGAATTAATATTTCAAGTAAAAGAAAGTGCATTAAATCTGTTAAAAAAACGATTGAAATATTCTGTTATTGATTTACAGGAATATATGACAGATGTAAATCATTCGAAGGATATATTGTTTCGAGTATAATGTACGTGTATTATCAATTATAATATTATATTATTTTGAAGAGTAGAATATATCATTTCTATTATAAGCTTATTTATTTTCAAGTATCCAAAGAGATTATAGCAATACGGACTTCAATATAAATTTTGAACGAAGTTCAATATAAATTTTATATTGTATTCATTTGCTGGAACTTACGTCAGTGACATTCAGGAACATTCCGTAAGCTAGCACAATAATCACATTGTTTGGCAGATGGTCTTCTTGCACAATCTCAACCTGTAACTGTACCCACCTGCTGCCATACCTATCTCACCGGTGTCAATCGAACCGTAATGCTACGAGCTCTCAATCCCCGGGTATATCAATTCTAAAAATCTCTGAAGAAGAAATCAATGCATTTATCATTAGCTCATCAATTCATGCAAGTTTTTAATATATTTAAATATTAGTTAAGTAATTATGAAATCAAATAATCGATTCTTTTTATTTTGAATTTTAAGAATAATTTATTCACACGCATAGAATTATTTGTGAAATAATTTAACGAACACTGATTTTTAGAATTTGAAGTATTAAACTAATTACTTTGAGATTTTTAGAATTTGAAGTATTAAACTAATTACTTTGAGATAGAACATTTTATATCTAATTTGAAAACGTGCAAAATACTTTGTAAAATACTTGACTTCCAGTAATCACAGCAGTTGAAAAGAACAGAAATTGCGTGGGTGGTCCAGCGTGAGAGGCTTCTTGCGAATTCTCTTCTAACTCCAAATTCCATCTCTGACTCTTCTTTATGTACACGCTGACCACATTATCTTACACTATCTGCGGTTGTACATCGTGTGCGTCTACGTGATATTTCCAAGATATTTAAACGGATATACCGCATACGGTGCATTTTCACGTTCAGCGCATTTGGTTACCCTCAGTCTCGTCTGGTTCCCATTAGAGAAAACCGCGAAGAAGCATGCGAATCGAACCGGTCCGGTGCAACTCGCCACCGGATTGGCCAGCTTTGGAATCAAGCCGAGTTTAATTCTTAAGCATTGGTCACGGAACGGGTCTTTAAGTATCAAGGTCTAATCGTCATCATCTCCAACGGGTAGGGCAGGTTGCTCGGCGATTGGTTGTAAGAATTGCATATGCAAATTTGTTTGCTTGCTCTCTCTCTCTCTCTCTTTCTCTCTCTCTCTCTCTCTCTCTTTCACTCACTCACTCACTCTTATTTCTTTCTCTTTCCTTTCTCTCTCTTCAACTTTGCGAACAGCAGCCGACGTACGCGAGATGAAAAAGGCGCGCTCGCGTTCGCGCGAGTTCCGCGGCCAGAGAACTCGCCTCTGGCTTGCCGGGCGGAGCCGCGTGCAATCCACGTTTTCATGCGATTGGAGGCGGCGTTCCCCACCGACGCATTGACTGCCCCCACTTCGGCTATCATGCAGACTGTGTTGGACTCGGCCACGCTTTTCGTTCCACACTCGGCTCTCTTTGTCCCGCTCTTGGTTGCTCGAGGCCGCTGGTATTCTTTCCTTGTTGCTCTCCCGGCTTCTCCTCTTCCTTCTCTGAGAGCTAACAACTCCCCCACTTTTGGTTACTCCGTTCTACGACTGTGTTCGCCGTGGCCGGTAGGCGGCCAAGCGAACGTAGAGTATGAGTCCTCTAGTGTAGCTGCACACATGCACGCGACAGCATCTGACCGCTGTACCACCAGCCGCCGCCGCCGCAGCCGCAGCCGCAGCCGTAGCTACCGCCGTCGTAGCGCGTCGCGTAAACTCTCGTCCAAGTGTGTCTTTGATCACGCCGAACGAGAAGGACGCGTCGACAGGTTGACCTGACTCATCTTGTTGACAGGTCGCAGGTAGTTACTGCCATTGGCGCTCTTTAACCGCATTGTCATCGGCCGATTTGATACGCTGCGTCGTAACAGATCGGCGCTAATCATCGCACGTGTTATTTAGGATGACGTGATTATCTAATAAATAAGATACGACGAAGAGTGGTAAATTAGTGTAGTGACTTGGCTGAGATAGTTGAAATCTCGTTCATTGATGATGTTGGCGAGATAGTGTTCGTTGATGAGTTCATCAGCAAGTGCTCTTATCTCTGGCATCAATGACACTTGCAAATTATACTGCCGTAAAGACTTCTTGCTGATCCGAGTGTTTGAAGTGAATACGTGTTGTTTGTAAAGACAATTCGGATTGAACTTCAGTGAGAACGATTGACTGTTTGAGCCAATGACATTAGTGCTGGTGCTTTATGTGCTTTGCGGCTAATATTTTAATAGTCATCTAACAGAAGCGACGCGATCAAGAGACCTGTTATGATACGTTTGTGATGAAGATAAAGATTGTTCTTATAAATAACAACGATAATCAGGCCTTAAGTATTTTATGCGGTAAACAATTCGTGCATTGGATAGTTACATCTTAAACTGGAATACATCGCTATCACAAGAACGTGAATGTGACTGTGAGACTTCTGAATGAGTGTAGTGCATTCTTAAATTCTCTACTGTGTTTTCAAGAACTCGAAGACATTGACTGGATCTCATGCATAGGAAATTATGTTGACTAGCTCGTAGTGAATGTCTTAAGGTGTAATTTCTGTGTTAAGACCATTAGAAACGAGCAATCGTGGATGTTTCTTAGTTAATCGATTGAATTGAATTCAAGTACAGTATTTTTGAGGCGGTATTTCGTCTTCAAAGCGTTTCTACGAGCGATGATAGTCGACGCAAGCCGCTAAGTTAGCAGCGAACGACCTCCCACTGTGTGGAACGGTGCGATCCTTCGTCGAGAGCAGAAACCAGCAGGTGACCACGTTGGATCTCGCGGCGTTGACTGCCTACGGGGGCGTTTCGGGACCCAGGGTCGCGGTGGCGGGCACCGGGGTCCTTGCGCTGCCCCGCTTGATACCCGACAAGGGTTTATCATCGCCCGGAGGCCAGTCGAAGTCAAAGTCCGCAGGGCTGGCGGGTCTCGACAGCGAGGCGGTGCGCCGATGGGTCGCGGAGGCCTCGCGAACCGTCCGGCAGTTCCCGCATCCGGTGGTCGTGCCTGTGAGTTCTCCGCAACATCAGCAGCAGCAGCAGCAGCAGCAGCAGCAGCAGCAGCAGCAACATCATCGTCAGTCACAACAGCAACATCAGCACCATCATCATACTACTCACAGGCAACGTCAGGAACCCAGCCCACCGTCGGTGGGACTGTCCCCCTTCGTTCTACCAGTATCGATGACGCAAACTCCCAGTATGCGTCTGCTGGAAAATAACAACTTGGTCGAAGTTGCCATGGCCCAGCAGCAACAACAACAATCCCAGCAGGCGACACAGAAGCAGAAGCAGACAAGTCCCACAAATAATAACACCATAGAAGCTTGGAGATCGATTCAAGGCGGGCATCAGTGGTGGAGTCCGCCCAGTAGTATTCAACAGGAACAGCAGCAGCAACAGCAAGTACCGTCGATCGCACAAGTTTCTCAACCGCAAAGTCTGGTGGCCGGATCGGTATGTGGTCAGGTGCAGAAGCATCAGCCGCAAGTGCAATCGGAAATCGATCAGCCGCTCGATTTCTCTGTTGGCTCTTTGCAGCAGCAGAGGCTGCATTCGCGCGTGAGGACTATGCACGAGAGACTTCAGGGTAGGATGCATGACAACAACAACGGAACAAGCGGCCAGAAAATCACCAGGGGAGACGTTAGCAGGCGAAGCTATAGCCCCAGTGAAGCTAGTACTAGCAGCAGCGAAGACGAGGGTGTCTCTACCGGCGGTAGTCCTACGGGACCTCTTCGAGGTGCTTCGGGTGAGTGTCAATTAAATTACACACGTTTCGTTAGAGTCTGAGATATATATATTCAGAGTCATCATGATTCGTTAATTTGTGATTATGAAGCTTAATATGAAAGAAGGAAAGGGAGAAATTATTCCATTAATTCTCTTTTCTCGCTTACGTATTTATTAATTTTAAATTTATATAACAGCTGTTTATAAAATTTTTGTGCATTTATATTATTAATTCTCTCAATTAATTTCCGGAAACTTTTAAAACAACAATATGATGATATAAATCAGTGTAACATAATCGTTATAATAAGAACTGAATAACTGATATTGTCTCAGTAAATGTAGATTAAATTTTATTTATTATTTTTTTTTCTCTCTTTTTTCCTTTCTTTGTCTCTCTCAAAAGCAGTTATTTCATTATTAAATGCAAGTGATAGCATATCAATGAAGACGAATATAAGCAAATATTTCTCTATCGCAATATAAGTATCTCTTTATCGCAATTTCTCGGTTCACTCAATTAACAGAGAATATTGCGCGACAGTTAAACAGTTTGCCATTATCGATACTGAATCGCGGAATGTTAAACAATCAGAATTATCTGATTAAATGTAGATTAATATGTTCATATATCACTACAAACAACGGCAAGAATCAAGCATTTTGTGGAAAACGTTATGTTTGTCAGCTGCCAGTGCAATCTGTGTTGCATCCTCGACGCCCCCGCGTTGCATTGTTGCTTTTCATGGAAACATTGTGTATCATAGCATTGTATTGGGTCATGTGGTCCCTTCAATCGCGAGAAACGATTTATCTGAAACGACCGGATTTTGCATTAATGCATCTCGTTCATGCATCGTTCTATTTTGTGCACGGAACGCGTGCCAGTTGAATTTGGGGGATTAAATTTACGTTCAGAGGGTGAATTTATTTTAAAAGAAAGAATTGCGACGCGTGTTCGTATTTTTCACGAGAATAGACTATTGATGACGCTATTTTCAACATCTGGAATGATCCGATATTTTACTTATTGCTTCTAAAAATAACGCACAATAATCTTGTGTTAATGTATAAAATACTTAGATATTGTGTAGATTATTATGAAGATGTTACGACGTTCTCATCGTCATCGTGACAATGACTAATCGGTACTGGTTACGATTAATGATCCGTTATCTTGTCAACGCGCATTTATAAATTTTGTTTGAGTGCAAGCTATGCTAAGACCGAATTTAAGAAATCGGTATCGGGCATTAACAGATAACTGAGTCACCATCAATCGCTTTAACGGTAATTTTCATGTCGAGACATCGATAGTATAATTTCAATCAATGTTGCGTCAATTATTCGTTTATGATATATGTTCCTTCTTCATCTCGTCTTTGGACGTTATTAATTAGGTGTAAAATTACACACGCGGGCTTATTAATAACCGCGGTGCACGCGCCGCACGTTTCTGCTTTCAATTCAGAATTACCGGTTTCTGATAAACGTACGATTTACGGTTATATACGTGTCATTTGTAATGTATCTCTTTCGTTCGCGTCAACAATCGCAATGTACAGATAAAATCTTGAGTCCCACCAGTATCGCGAGATAATACATATAATTAATAGTTGCTGGTTGGTAATAGACGCATGTTGTGTGTTCCATAAAAGTGGTTTCGTTAAAAACTGACTCTAGTTTTTGTCAAAGAAGGATCAGTAAGAAACACATGTTTTGAATCATTAATTTATTATTACTTACATTTTTATAATGATATTGTCATTTTTATAATGATATTGTAACAGTGTAGTTACTTGTTAATAAAATTCATTTAGGAATTGCGTTAATAATACAGGTAATCACGATAAGAAAGAAAAAAAATATTGATCAAGGTGAATAGGCGTTAGATTCTGTCGAGAGAACATAATATAATTTTTATACAGCTGTCTCTATTAACTGCGATATGCGATGCGATAAATTGAAAATTAATAACGTTGAAGATGTTGTTAATATACGTTGATTAGCTGCGATAAGCATTAGATCAGAGGGATAAGCAGAAAAATTACAAACCAATTGATACTATTGATAAAAATGCGTATCGCTTTAGCCGGCCCGGTGTTGTCAATCTATGGCAATTACATGACGTCTATATATTCCTCGTATTGAAGCATCTGATATCGAAGTTATCCATATGATAAGTTCTTCCTCTACATAGTTGCACTAAAATTAAATAAAAGTGCAATGGTAAATACAGTGCTGCGTATGTGGGAAAGAAAAAAGACCGTTATCGTATCAGTCGATAACGTCTTAGCTCTAATACTTGTTTGAATAAATATTCCACGTAGCCGCGTGATTGCATGGTTATTTTCGGCATACGTTGAAATCATGACGCAAAAATCTCGCTTACTAAGTTATAAATTGATCAACATATTTTTATCTTCGCCAGTCGATCGACAAATATTCGTCTCGTGTAAAGAGAACAATCATTAAATAAAATATCGATTGTAATTATCAATTATTGATTGTTGATAATTATCAATTATTGCTATAAGGAATATTTAAGAATCGATTAATTGTGTTGAATAAAAATAAGTTTAATTAACCTGAAATGAATATAATAATTAGACTTTGTTGAAATATGATCATAATTTTGGTTAAAATAATTATTTATTATTTTATAATTAATTTATTATATTAGAGAATCAATATAAATCAAATTTATAGTTATTTGGTTAAAGTAATTAAATAAATTTGATTGCATGAATTCTAGTAAAAACTATAAAACTATAAAATTTTTGATTAAAATATCACATTATTTAATTTTCGATTTAATTGTGATAATTAGAAATTCTATTTATAATAGTTCTATCAATACTTCTTTAACCATATGTATCACATTAATCCAACATTTTTTCCTTATAATTATAATAACTATAAACTTAGATATTATATATGCATTTACCAAACTTATCTAAATGTTTTGATTCTGTGAATGCAAATATTGGTTATAATAAAAAATTCTGTTTATCTCTATCAAAATTTGCTTAACCAAATCTTGATAATACAATCACGATTGATGTGATTTTTTTCTGTGTGGTATAGCTGTTTTGGTAATACTTAAGAATTTATATCCATAGTAAAAGAGGATTATTTAAAAAATTAATATCTAATATTTCTAAGAATTATAAATTATTTTGATATAATATATAATATAATATATATATATATATATATATATATATATATATATATATTTCCATTTAATAGTATTCATAATCAACGATGATGATTCCGCATCTCGTCCCTGAAATGAAAGTACGCGCAGAATATGGGCAGTTCCAGGTACACGTTTCACAGGGCTCAAAGGACCTGTTCCCTGCTAGTCCGGATATATTACGATGTAACCTGATACACGTTTGATTCTATGTTATTTACGAGCAGGTGTATCGGCGCAATAATGTTTATCGGCGTAATTAGATTCTATACCTACGTAATCTTTATCACACGTCGATGAGTTGTGGCACAGCGAAAATTATGCTTTCAGAATGCGCATGCACGATGATAATAATTTTCTCGAACACCTCGTCTACATTGATTTCGATTGTCACGCCTTCATATTGCTTATTGATCAATGAGCGGCAAGATACATGATTTCCTATAAACTTATTAAATATTTATAATATGAAAAATATTTGATAATAAACTAATTTTATTTAAACATACATTCTACACGCCCAAAAAAATTAAATATTTTGTATTAAATTATTTTGTATTAAGTTTATATAATTAAAATATTTATTAACAAAATGTAAATTTGAAAATGTATGTATATTGATCAGATTGAAATAATTTTCGATCATCTAGTCATATAATTTCTTAATAAAATTAACATATTTACTTATGATATCATATCAATATAATTAAAACATTTTTTTATTGAATATTTTAGACATATTTTAATATAATAATATTTTAATATAATAATAATTAATTAATAAATCATTCGTTTCCGTTTATTTGTGATTAATTTAATTAAAGTTACATTTTTGTTTGATGTAGAGCAAACGTTGATAACAATTCGCAATTACCGATTAGAATTCTTCATTGAATTTATCTTTTTCATCATGATGATCATTTCTAACTATCTCCAAGAATCATTCTGTTTCTTCCTTTATTAACATTTTCTGTGATTCGTCCAAGTGCATTCGAGTGCCATCGGATCACTCGCGTGCGGAAAATTAGACGGCCTTCCGATTTGTAAGAGCACTCATGAGGTACACGTCGATCCCTCTCGCGCTACTCGCTTCATGAAGATCAGTGATCTTCGAGCTTTGAATGTGTCGACGGAAATTTTGCGAAGTCCATTCTCGTTTTTCTAAAATAAAATTCAAGTTTTCGAAGGATCTCAAAAATTTATAAATAATAGTAAATAAATTTATAAGATGTAGTAAGGTGCCAAGTTTTAATTTAAATTGTCCAAAATTCGCTGCCAGCGCTAAAAATTTATAATTTACTTTATGTGCACTATAAATTTTCAACACCAGTAGTGAATTTTGAAACACAATTTTAAGCATATAGAGAAAAATATAAGGTAGTAAGATGTAAGTAATAAGAGTCAATCAGTATATCGTTAGATAAGAAGCAATGGCAATTTAATGCTACGAGTTAAATAACATTTTAATATTTTTAACTTATATGAATGTAAATCAATCCATTTCTATTGAAATGTTTAATTTCAAAATAAATAACATTTATATTACCAGATGCAGTTAATAAATAAATAAATTAACTTTGGATCATTTAACACATCTCTTTAGTTAAATCTTTAACCTCGTTGTTTCAGTTAAAAGTAACGCTATATTGAGTAGGAATGGTGATGAAGATATAAAAATGATTAAAAATCGCTCAAATTGAGTACAGTTTGACATTATGAATTTATAATAGTGTGAAAACGTAGACAATAACATAAATAGTAGCAAAATATTGATTTGCTTACCGTTTTACGTCTTATTACTTTTTTGTATGCTACTGAATAGCATTTATTTTTCAATTATGTTCCTTCCTTACAATATTTATTCTAAAAAACAACAGCTGTTCGTTTATGCGAATATAAATATTGACAAATGACATTTAACTATTCGTATTGATACATATGTTTGCGACAGTTGCAATCGTAGCTCAAGATTATTTAGTCGGTCGATATTATTAATTAATCGTTAGCAAGATGCGCTAATTAATTATTCTATTATACGTTGAGTCGCAGCGTCCAATTACAAAAGCACCTAATTGAATGTGCTTCTTATTTTTATTCTGTTTTATTCTTATTCTGCTGGTACCTGCGCATGTCATTAACTTATATGATTTGCTGCATAAAGTTGTATCGATAAAAAAAAAATGTATATCAATATGATCGATGCATCGATGGAGCGCCGTATCAGCTAGCATTTCGTTGGGATCTGTTCGACGTCGGCAATCGATGACGGATAAAATCGCATTTATTGACTCGCGCCAGATTAATCGCGACCGAATAATATATTTATCTTTACTGCCCGGCCCGAGTCTCTACGGTCGTATGTCTTTTATCGATCACCGATCTCTCGCTCGCGTCATTCGAGAAACGAAGGCTTGGCTCGAAGATAAAAAGCCGACGTGTTAAAGAGGCGGCCGGAAGCGCGTACCTTGCACGGCTAATACGCACAATGACTATGAATACATAAAGACGTTATCAAATGGGATTTGTTCAGTGGATAACGTAGTCAAGGCAAAAGTTGCGTGTATCATAAAAAAAAAGTTAGTACTCAATAGTGACACCTTAAATTTGTGTTTTTTATTTCTATAATTTCTCCAGAAAATTACATAGGGAAAAGACTATTCTTAAATCAATCATGCTCATGTATATAAGCAAAAATATTCTAATCTTGCTTAAAAAATTTTAGTCTTGATTTTCGAATTTGCATTATCTATGTGATGCAAGATTTTTTTATTAAGTAAATTTTGAATTGAATGTAATACTACATCAACATAAATTCGATTGAATCAAGATTAAAATCTTTGAAGCAAGATTACAATAATAATATTTTGGTTATAAATGAACATATTGTGATCGATTTAAGAATAGTCTTTTTTTCCATGTAACATTAAAGTATATTAATGCAAGCAAATGATAATGTAGACAGTTTTATGTCTATTAATTTTTTTATGTTTATTATGAATACTACTGGTGATTATTTGTATGCTTTTTTTAAGGAAATTAACAATTATGTCTTATATTATAATTTTTTTGTAGACATCATTATATATATAATCTTGCTATGTTATATGGATACAATTCACTTTGAATATGCAAATAGTTACGGTTATATCATTTATCGCACTTTTTAATCGTAAACCGGAATTCCAGGAAACATGAAGTAATGGCGGATATGACTGATCGTACCGAAAAATCTTGACATCGTACGCTGAAGCGTACTTTGCTTACAACAAAAAACTTTTGCCGAAATAGGTATTCTGAGAATTTGTATATGATGAATTTAATTAATCTATAATTGGCATTCTGTCATGTGCGAGTTTCACGATAACCAATTCTAAATAATTGTAAAGAAAAGAATGTGTAAATACTAGCGATATTCTATATGCCTCTCATAGTTTATTAGAATCGCCTCAATTATATACAAGATTTCTAGAATTTCTAGGATTCTTTATAAAAGAACTCGGACTCTATCAATTATATTGAAATTTTGAAAAAGGGTGCTAACTTCATAGATGCCATTAGTGATTTCAGAATTACCATCGTGAAGATTGTCTAGAATAATCATTGATGTGCGTGCACTGCTATAGTCGAATATGTGATGATACGATGATATGATTTTAATGAAAAACTCGCAATGTTCCTAGAAGAAGCCGGAAGCGCCCAAACCGTGCGTTGCGTCATCGGCAGCACGGCATGATGCCTCCTTATTTGCATTGTCCGTTGGGTTTCCGATTATACCCTATACGACCCTCGAATTAAGGTAACCCGCCCGAAACGCTTCAGGCTAACACACCAAATCCCGATTATTACATTGAGACATATTACATAGTATGTAGCGCCTTTCGAAGACGATCGTCGACACGTGACTTGCTGGAGATCCCATCACTTGAATGGATCATTGGGAAAGTACTGTCGATTTTTAACATACAAACTTCACGCTACTTGCGTTTGTATCTTCTGATAAACTTGATGAATTGACCGCAAATTTCAATAACATCCGTTAACATGAATAATATTTTTTTTTTAAAGAAAAATCTTTTTGATATGAGAAACAGAATTTTAAAAGAGACACGAGAGAATTTTTTTATTGAAACTAAAATTATTTTGCGCGTACGAACTTGGCAATTATTTCTAAATAAATTACTATTTGAATTTAAAGTAATAAATTAATTAAAATCGCGACGAATTTATTGTATTTTTAACAATGATACGGTTTGAACGTATAACGCGATCGTTGCTCCGAAAATCTTACCTGTTACCTTGAGAGGTACACGGACTCGTCGCACGGAAAAGCTTAAGATACGTGACTCGTACGAGTCGAGTAGGTGGGCATAGGGAGGTCAGTTCGCGGAATGGGAAATAGCAGTGCGGGGATTCCTAGTAGTAGGCAGAGGTAGTAAGGAAGGTACCTATAGAGCCCATGGCAGGTAAAGCCAATGGATAAATCTCACCTTGGATAGGTCAGGTTGGGTCGGGAGGATTCGATGGGGATGAGTCGAGAAGGACCGTGCAAGGGTCACGTGGCTACTTCTACCTCTTTCTTTCTTCGCTTTGTGTCTCCTTTCTCCCTTTCTCTTTCGTTGTCGTTTAGTGCTCCTTTTCTAGGATACGCGAAACCCGTAGGCTTTCTAACCCTTGCTGAAGATGCATTTCGGCCCTGGCACGACACGCGTGCGGTGTGATACGTGCACAGCCGGGTGTGTTCATGTACACGCGACGACAAATCACTCGTGCGACGTGACACGCGTCAGATTTTCTCGCCTTATTTTAGGCCTAGGAATATCGAGATTTTTTTCTGTGTACATATTTAAATCTACATTTCCAGTTTTTATTTATGAACTCTTTCTTCAATCAAAACGTTGGAGAAAAACCGAAGTTTTCAAGATAAATCTTATTTTTATCTTATTTTTAATTTGAAGTGATACTAGTAATACTGTATTTAAAGTGATGCGAGTATAAGTAATGTTGT
>Ga0157363_1001515_pt1 | contig 19472 bp, 8 predicted proteins | sample AttsexASBM1_FD_111477 | JGI IMG/M metagenome (GOLD analysis project Ga0157363, IMG submission 111477) | Fungus gardens microbial communities from leaf cutter ant in Ribeirão Preto, State of São Paulo, Brazil - Atta sexdens ASBM1 | ecosystem: Host-associated > Fungi > Mycelium > Unclassified ... | reverse complement strand
TAACTAGTCTATATAAAGCTGGTACTACATTAGTTGCAAGCTGTTCGCAAGTTTGTTGCGACAGCCAATCTGAAGCTTGCAATAAACGCTTCATATTGGCTGTCGCAATAAACTTGCGATTAGCTTGCAACTAATGTAGAACAGGTTTAAAGCATAAAAATTCATCCTTACAAGTTTTTCGACACATTATGCATTATTTATACGCTCTCTGCGAGCCGCGCATAGTGAATAGTGGGGATAGAAATGAAGGATTCTGATTGGTTTAGTCCCTTATTCTTACATCTCTGATACACTAGTGCGTTGGATATCGCGCGCGACGAACATCGCACTGGTGTGCCGGAGTCATTAAGCTGAAAACATAATAAAAAGCACAGGCAATAGGAATAAGAGATTTCAACTTATCAGAAACCATGAATAATAGAATGGACGCTTTCTGAAATCTTTTATTCCCTGTTCCTATTGCCTGTGCTTTTCATTGTGTTTCAGCTTTACGCATTATGCAAAAATTTTGTTTACATCGAGCTTCTTGTTTACATCGAGCACTTGATGGGTATTAATTAATAACTTTCTATTGAATGATCTTAATTTCAGCGATACGTTGAAACATATACATATGTGGTTTTAATTAATTATTATGTTACTATACCAATTTGGTACATCATTCTTTAAATACATTGCTGAAATTAAAATAATTTAATAGAAAGTCATTGGTACGTGTATCATGTGCACGATGTAAATTAGGCCAATGGTTGTGTTCAGTGGATTCAATAGTTGAGTAAGCGCTGTTATTGATGTATTTTTTTAGATTAGCCAATCAGCATTTTAGATCTGGAAGAATACATCAATAACAACGAGCACTCTCTCAACTTGAGTTCGCTGAATGGAGCCAATGTATATACTGCGCTTTTTTCGGATAATAAATATTTTATAATTACATATATTTTACAAAATTTGATGTAATAAATATTAAAAAAATAAATATTTGTGATCACGTAAAAATATATAAAGTGTACAAAAAGGTTTATAGAACTTTATTACATGGAATGTACGGTATTTTATACTTAATTATTTACTTATAATTATATTTATTATGTGAAAAAATTTTAGCGTTTTTTTTTAGTGGTTTTCATTGAAAATCTGATGATTTTCTAGTGATTTTTTAAAATGAAACTGATAGTGAAATATATTTTGCGTTGGCAATATTGATTCGCTACCCTTGTCATTCATGCTCATCCCACCCTACAATGTGTTTACATTTTATAATTCAGGAAATGCTTCTACCTCGTAAGGCGAGTCATTGAATCTGGCACTATGAAACGTGCGGTAATATTAAAGCTACTTCCTCTTTTCCATTTCTAATGCGACAATCACTGATTCATTGCGTTCTTTTTTCTCAACAATTCTAGGTTAATTTGTATTAAATAATATTTATATACGCGATTGTACCGACATTGTTTAGTTGTGAGAAAATGAATATTATTTCGACAAAGCAGTGTGTGATGATACATGTTGTAAGATTTATGAATCACAGTTCGTGCACTCCGTTTTAATTCACTTTCTACTTTCTTGGTTTTCAGATATCTGAGGAAAATAGTGATGCCAAACGGGCTTTTTTTAAACAAGAGTCAATCAACTTTGGATATGATGTTTCTTCGTATGCTAGTTATTCATCGTCATCCACATCCTCTACTGTCACTCAACCTTTGCCTGGGCAACCACCCTTGCCTCCTATGCCTCCACCATCCAATGGAGTCCCACCTCCGCCACATGTATTTGGACCAGTGCCTTCCCAAATGACTCCTATTCAATGGACACATGCACATACTCCTTGGCAATGGATAACACCACAAACATCTTCTTTGCCAACTCCTCCAACTCCTCCACATGATATTACAATTCCAAGGGAGATTCCACTAAGGGGTAACTATGTACGTCGCGAAAGATTCACTCATAATAGGAACAGTATGTATATTCAGAGAAATAATTTTCATCGTAAAAATAGACGAGTAGTACAGTTTGGACAACCACAAGGTCAATTTGATCAAGCTGCATATTTTGGTGCAACTTTAACGGGTAATCTCGGATTGCAATGGCAAAGAAATATTTATAATGCAGCAGGGAGTGATAGTATAAGAAGTCACATGACTGTTCCTTTATCTTCCCATTCCATATCTCCTATCCCATCAGGAATCGTGAGCAACAAACATAATGAAGAAACTGAGGATCAGGATGTGAAAATTGTACTGGAGAACATATTTTAAAGTTTGAAGAACAAATATTTTTAAATAACATATTTGTTACAAAGTTACCTAATGTAACCATTTTTCAGGAAAAGGTAGTAAAAAAAAATAAACAAAGGAAGCTAACATCTCAAAGTTGTGTAAATAAACCGTGGAATAGAGAAGATGCAGAAAGAGCTCTAAGAATTGAAAGCGAATACAACATGAAGAATAAAGTTAATGCACAGAGCTTAATAATTAAGTTTCCTGACACGGATCTAAATAAAGACATCGTCAGTAAATTTCATTCTGATATACTGAATATACATTTTCAAAATCCATGTGGTCCGAGATATTGTTTCATTCAAATGGCGGAAGATGTGAATATTGACGAAGCTATAAAAGAACTGGAGAAAATTAAGTTTGGTCTAGGATATTTGAAAGTTGAGAAAAAAATATTAAGAGATGAAGATAATCCCGAAGAGATAGATCCCTATACCTTATTTATAGGAAATTTACCTGAATCTGTTAAAACAAGCGAAATAAAAAGTAAATTTCCAAAAGCGCAAGATGAAGAAACACGAAAGATGAAGAATACGCGGTGAGTTAATAGATATCGTGTATTAACTATTTACAAATAGGATCCTAACGACCCTATTGGGTTTATGATTTTGTATTGTAATGTTATCTCAACGTTTTATTACAGAAACATTTTAATGAGATATAATAGTGTAGATGATGCAATATCGGATTACAAACAAGCATATGGTTTAATATGGGACAAAAGGAATATTAATGTTAGATTTAGACGGAAAAGAGGTAACATTTGTCTTCCCGAAGAACCTAAACCTGACGTTAAGAAAGTTAAAGAAGAGCCAAATAATGCTACACAAGTGGAAAAGGAACGGAACATGAATTACATTGAATTTGACATCAATATTAGCGATTTAAAAGAAGAACAAAATAACATTGATGAAACAAATGGAGATAAAATTAGTCGCCCCAATAAATTGGCAAATCAAAATATGGATGTCGAAAACGGATTACAAGATAATTTCAATAAAGCACAAAGACCAGCCTCGCAAGAAAATATAAGCTCTCATTTATCTGAGTTAATTCCGTCGGACATCGACACGTCCGCTACGATGACACAAGAAGAACAACGACAATCTTGGGTAATAGATCAATATCATTATGTTGTATATTGTTGTGTTGCATTACATATGATACAAATTCCTAAGAGAGTGAACATTTTATATAATTAATAAACAAAAGGATATAGCAGGAGATTTTGGACCCCGCACATAATCCATCACTACAGGGAGCAAAATGAACATCCAGATGAAAGAACATTTTGTATGAAGTTTTATTCCCAAAAGAGCCACATCATTTTGAAATCGAAAAAGTATCATTTTTCATTAATTTTTTTTTTTTCATTAAATCTAAACGGATCTTTACAAAAAAATCATGAATATAAAGAGTATTAGATAGATTAGAATAAAAAATTTTATCATTCATGGCTCAAAATTTTGTTTTTAAAAAAATCGAGAATTTTTTAAATCGCATTTTTATATGATCTGAATGCTTGACCACTTCTAAAATAATTCAGCATCTAAATATTACTATAAATTGTGTCATATTTTTTCAGATTTTTAAATTTGATGAAACGTCGAAAAAAAATTCAAACCGTTTTTTCATCATTTTTCGATTTAAAATATACTAGTTAACATATTTTAAGTTATTTTTAAATATAATTATACTTATTTTTGATCCCACTTTTGCAGACAGTAGTTTGAAACTTTAATATTAGAGTTTGCGTAGATTAAATAATGAATTTCATTCTTCTCCTTCAGAAAAATTAATTTAAATGATTTCAGCATTTATTCCATTTAAAAAAATTTTTTCAATTTTTAACTTTGTTAAGCACATAATAAACTTATCTCTCTAATATGACGTCAAGAGGCTTCAGGTTTTTGACCTACAAGATTATTTAACCCAAAATTCGTTTTATATTTATAAAATTACTAAGCCTTCGGTGATTTAAAAGCTATTTAGAGATTCAGATTCGACTCCTGGCGAAATATTTTTCGCAATAAATTTATTTGTAACAGATTTTTAGTGTATATTAAGATCTCTTTAATAGATGCCTATTGAGCATCAAAATTTAATTGTGATATAATTTAGGTAGTTTAGCTGCGTTTTTAAATTCGATAAAATTTCGGCGCGCAATTTAAATGATTACAAATTTGATAGGATAACTCCGATATATACATCGGACTTATTAAAAACTTAATTTATGAAGTATTATTTACTATGTTTATAGTAAACGAACTATATCAATAAAAACTTTGTACTGTCTACTACTATGAAAAAAATATTAGAAATCTGAAATATTTATTTTTCATATTAAAAAATAATTTTTTTGAAACCCTTACATTTTGTAGTATATCCCATAGGGATGGTTATTCATAAGGGAAGGAGGGGAAGAATATGTACGGCTCATGAAAAATTTACAAATAATGCATATAAATAAGACATATAATGACACTTATAAAATGTGTTTATAAAGTTTTATTAAGGAATAAAGATAAATATGTATATGAAGTAATAAATAAAATAATTATAATCTTCCTACATATATTACAAGTATTATGGCATGAGATACATATTTTATATAATGCGTTTATTGCATTTAGTGCATTGAATTCAATCTGCGCACTTTTTTATGTTTTGAACATAAATCCCGCTCACTAAAAATATCCCAAACAGATGGGATATACAAGACAACAGATTAAACAAAGAATACGAAAGCAAAGTACCTATATTTTGCTACACAACATGCTTTACTATTCCACTACACGTATGTAGTAACGACTAAGTCTTTTACAGGCCCTTAATTATTTGTAGATTATAATTTATGATGGTGTTACTTATTACAGTAAATCGATTAAACTCACAATTCATTAATATTAACTGTAAGAAGCTGAAATCATAACATAATACTAATATAACATAAAGGCACGTAACAGAATAGTTGTGAGAAATTATCTCCATTCCTTCTATTTTTTCTGACTTCTGCGGCGTAAATCTCAGCGCGGCATATTTGCTGAAGTTATTTTATATATGCATGTACATACCTACTATATACAATTCACATTAAATTATTTAAGCAGATCCAGTTGATCGTTATAGCCATTCCTATTTGTTAAATTTCCTATTTGTTAAATTTTCAAATGTACAGTCCAATAAAATTCTTATTCTTTATAATGTTTATATTATAAATTTTTTATTAAGTCACTTTCTAAAATTATACAAATAAAAATTCCATTTTTAAGGAATCAAAGAAATAATTAGATTTGAAAATAATATATAGAATTTATTTATTTGTAATCATTATTTTATGCGAAATAATATACACTTTTAAAAAGTAACACTTTGAAACAATTATTTTCCAGTGGGGAATACTCGACTGTGATTAGTCAATTCCCACATTCCAACTAAACTCGAATTCTCGATAGAAACTTAGTCATAAATGAAGATAGTTATAGATTGATATATTTGATAATTGTTTCAAAAGTGTTACTTTTTAACTTTGATTATAAATTCTGTATAACATTTATTAATTATTTCTTTGATTTCTTAAAAATGGTATTTTTATTTATAAGTATAATTTTGGAAAGTTAATAGAAACTTATAAATATAAAACAAATTTTAGGTTAAATAGTCTTAAATCAAAAACCTGAAGTCTTTTGATTTATATTAGGGTAAGATCAATTTATCATGATTATATGCTTAATAAAATTAGAAATTGCTATTTGCTTTAAAAAAAAGATGAAATAAATGCTGAAATCAATTAAATTAATTTTTCTGAAGGAAAAAAATGGAATTCTCATTGTTTGACTTACGCAACTCTCTTAAAGTTTTAAATTATTGTCTCCAGAAGCGGGATCGAAGGTAAGTACAATTATATTTAAGAACAATTTAAAATATATTAACTGGTATATTTTAGATCGGAAAATGGTGAAAAAATAATTAAAATTTTTTTTTCAACATTTTTCATCAAATCTAAAAATCTGAAAAAAGTCTAAAATATGATTTATGACAAGATTTAGCTATTGAATTATTTTAAAAGTGGTCAAATATTCAGATTATATAAAAAATGATTTTTAATGCTTCTTGACTTTTTTAAAAACAGAATTTTGAGCTAAGAATTCAAAAAAATGTTTACTCTATTTGATATTCTTTTTAATACTTTTTACATCCATGATTTTTTTAAAAAATGATTTTTTTATTTAAATGATTTTTTTATTTAAATTTAGTGGAGAAAAAAAATACTAATGAAAAATCACATTTTTTTCGATATCTTGAAATGGTGTGACTCTTTTGGAATAAATATTCGAACAAAATATTTTTTCATCTGGATGTTCGTTTTTTGGCAATGGATTACATGCGAAGTAAAATAATCTAAAATTCCCTCCTTATCCTGCTATATATTTTGTTAATTAAATTAACAATTGTTAATTAATTTAATAATTAAAGGTCCAATAAGGGGAATAAAAATGCCTCAGATTCTTAAAAATTGAAAACTTTTTAAATGAAAGATATATATCAAAAAATTTTTTTAAACACAGTATTAATTTTTAATATACATATATATGAGAGATATTACATAATTGCTGAATTTTAATTAAAATATTATATCTTCGAATATATGTATCTAAAAATTTTGAAAAAAATATATGTTTCAAAGAAGTTAAAGACTAACTTAGGAAAAAAAAGAGTTGGCGGAGTTGACGGAGTTTAACTTTAAGATTAAAAAAAATTAAAATACTTTTAACATGAAATTCATAGTGATATTTTTTGAGTACACTCATGTAATTTTTTGATAGAAGAAATTTGATAGAAGTAGATAGTTTGTTGATATCTCTTTAACAAAAAATAATTGAAGTTTTTTTTTTCTTGAGATAAAAATTAAACAATAATGAAAACACGAGTAATTAAGAGCCTATATTCGCAGTAATTGGAGCGATTATATTTCTCAGTATTACATATATGTAACAAATACCGAATGTTTCGGCTTAATTCAAGCCATCTTTAGCAGTCTAATATAAAATCTCTTGATGAATAATTCCAAACATCTTGGTAGTTTCATACTACACAATGAAATATGTCGTTAAAAATGCTTGGCATTGTGATATTCTTTTTGCCAATCGTGATTTAATTTATAGTATTTCATTGTGCAGTTATGGAGTGCAGTAGCTCGCACTTAGTCTAATAGCTAAATGACGGTTACATACTTCAGATTTGATAATCTGGGAGACTCTCTTGCTGCACTCGATTATTTGAATTGTATTAAGAAAGTTGTATTATATTAGGTGTAGTAAAAAGAAATTCATTATTTTTGCATGCAATTGAATGGAAAAATAATGGATTTCTTTTTACTACACCTAATACTATTATGAAAATTTGTTGATCAAATTTTACGTTGACACACCGACGAGATACTATTAAAGACGGTCGGCGCTTGTGGAAGTTCGCGTAACTGTTAAAATTTAAATGATTAAGAGTAAGATACTGATAATACTTTTCATGATTTATTAGTTTCGTAGACATATATATATATATATATGTTTAAACTTAATAATACTCGATTTTATTTAAAACTGCGATTTTAATGTTATCATCCAAGTTTGATTGATTATCAATAGAGACGATAACTGCAGAGAAAAAATTGTAACTTTTTGGCAATATAAAATATAGCATTAAGTACTTATTTATATAACATTTATATAATAAAACATCACATTTAATAAATAAATTAATAATAAATATCGAAATATTTATGTTAATAATTGTAAATTTTTATTACTTGCCGGTCGTAATGTCATCATTTTTTAATTGTTTCTGGGCCTCTAGGGTCCCATTGATAATCATGAAAATTTGTCCAGAGTCGATAGTCTATAATGATATCTCATCGATGGTTGATTTTTGACATTTTTAACATATAATTTTTCCAAATTTTAAAAATAGATATTTTATAATTAAAAGAATAAAAATTAATGTAATTAGTATTTATTATAGATTATTTACTTGGTTAATCTTGTTATAACATTATATGTAATTTTATATTCATCTTTATTAACATTTTACATCTTTATTACATTTTAATCATCGCTATTTTATTTAATTAATAATAATTTCATCTTTCTTGAAAAGTCTACTTAAATTTTCGGCTGGTCTTGGAACTTTTTGCCAAGTTATCTTGTATAAGAAAGATAATAAATGATAGAAGTTATATGAGCACAAGAAACAACTGTTGGCATATTTACAATAATATCTTTTCATCAATACTAGAAATTAAATGCCTGTAACGATGGACGGTCTTTAATACTTAAATAATTTAATGTGACTTATATACATACATGTACATGCATATAGGGTAAGATCGCCTATTATGAGATAGGTTCCCAATATGAGATAATGGAATTTCTGCTAAACTAATAAGCGCATGTGATTGATTTTATTATGAACTTATTATTCATAGAATGAAATATATTTAGTAGAAAACTCATTATTAAATCATGCGTGTAGTAGTTGTGAAAAAGATTCTTGAAATTGGATGTTGTTGAATTTTATTGAGGTTAATCTTCAAACCTTGTTTTATTATAATATATAATATATAATAAATAATATATAATAAATAAATATTTGGTAATAAAGTCTGCATGCACTGATAAGGTCGTATTAATAGGAAAACATATGATATAATGCTTTGTTTAACTGTAAAGATTAGATTTGGTGATCATGAAAGCGTGGAAGTTGTAATATGAGGAATACTCAGAGTATTCTTAGCATGAGAGTATTTAAACAATTTAACATCTCAAAGCGTTTAATATCTCAACTATCGAACGAAATGTTAAAAATGACGATTTTATTGTTAAGATTACTCATACACATATACACACATAATGACATACACACACATAGAAAAATTATATAATTATTATGTATAACATTTAAATTCTTTGTTCCTACTTGTATGTAATATAATAAAAGTATAAAAAGTTTATCTTTATTTTTTCCTTAATTTTCTTATGAGATACCATCTCATATAAGAAAATCCTTGTATATTAGGATCCCACTTGTATATTAGGATCCTTGTCATATTAGGAACCCTTTTTTGGAATAAGCAAAATCGGCACTTTTGATAAAAAAATTTTACATACAACAAAGTATAACTACTATCGGTCGCTAACTTTTGGTGATAAATCTTGAATATATTTCCCAAATTTGATACGAAATTGACACGAAAATAGGAAAGGTTGCAAAGTAAATAAATTACAAATGTTTAAAAAAAGATATCTCATATTAGACGACTTTACCCTATTTACCATATTTGTAGTCATTCGAACTGCGCGCCGAATTAGTTTCCTGAACTTATAAACGCAATTAAACTACAGTAATAATAAATTCTGTACGAACGTCCTAAGCTTTTGGACTACTGGGGTCTCGGAATACAAGAGATCCAGGTTCAACTCTCGGCCGAGCCAATATTTTTTGCAATAAATTTATTTACAGTTTTTCAGCACATTAACATCTTTTTAATATGATGCTTGATTGAGTATTGAATTATTAAAAATTGCTTGTCAATTTAATTTAATTATTTATTATTGTGATAATTACAATAGTTTAAATGCATTTATAAATCCGGAAAACCAATTCGGCGCGCAGTTCAAATGACAAATATAGTATAAATGCGTGTAGGTATATACATATATATATATAGTATACGTATAATTCACATTGAATTATTTAAGCATTAAAGATCCAGTTTTAACCGTTATAAGTATTTAATTTCTAGTATTGATTATGTTCTCACATATACGATCTAAAATAAGATTTTATTGCCGTTAATACCATCAGAAAATTCGATAAAACATCTGTAAGTCCTGCTGCTGATATGATTGAATTTTCAGTTTGAGTATGTTATAATACTTTGATCAAATTTTATATATATATGTATATATATTTTATATATATGTATATATGTATATATATGTATATATATATATATATATACATATATATATAAAATTTAACATACTTAAATACATAATTTAACTTACTGAAAGTTCAATCAGCAGGACTTACAAATGTTACGTATCGTCCATAAGTTTGGGAATTAATATCCTACGTTTTACAAGAAAGGCATTACATGACAGAGATCTATACATATTTTTGGTTTAAACACTTCGTAAGTCGTCTAAATAATAATAAACATTTATCTAGAACAAGTTTATACATGCCGAAATGTATAATGCCATGTTGGATGTCAATCATTTCATAGCATCGAAGCGTTCAAGATTGAATTTGATTGAATTTCTATTGTTTATACATATATTGTCATTTATTGTTAGACTCCGTAAAAATGGTAAAATAGCCCCGCCTTTACGAAAAAAACACCGAACTACAATGTTAACGGTTCGAAATTACACTTAATTTGACACTTAATTTGAGTTCACTAACATGAGAAAATACGGTATTAAAAAATTCTGAAAAAATTCTCAGAACTTTATGAGAAGAAAATAAATAATTTTTGTCTTTTACAGTTTTTCTGTAAAGTTGACAGTATTTGAATAAAAAATTATTAAAGACCAATTTTCCGCAATTTTTAGCAATTAACTTATTTCGGATCGCCAATGCCTAGTTCGGTGTATTTTTTCGTAAGGGCAAAGAATGATTTCGTATGAATCGCATTTTAATTAAAATTGCATTTTTTAATAGCATGTTATTGAATTTTTAATTGAAAAAAGACGGAATATAAAAGTACATACATACGTACGTATAGATAACGTACGTTATAGATAACGTACATATGTATGTATTTTTATTTCGTCTTTTTTCAATTGACTAATTATTTATAAATCTGTAAAACGTAGAGTATTCTCAAATCTATGGAGGGTACTGTATATAAATTGAAAATTGAAATTTTATATATACGTATATAAAATTTCAATAGGATATATTACGGGATACTAATAATATCCGACTATCTAGCTGAATAGTAAAAAAGTGCTGAGTAATGTCGAATACCGGATATCTCCGGGATATCCGATGCATCCCTATCTTATATTATACAGTTTGATAAATATTGGTAATAATAGATCTTTTGATAGAAATTCTGAAAAAATTCTTAGAGTTCTATGAGAAAAAAATAAACAATTTTTGTTTCTTGCAGTTTTCCTGTTTGATCCTGATTGAAAATTTATAATATTTAAATAAAAAATTATTAAAGATCAATTTTCCGCCATTTTTAGCAATTAATATCTTATTAACTATTATTAAAATCGTAAAATAGTAGAGGACTTTTCTTCTCAGTTTAGTTCATTCTACCATTATGTGAAAGATCTATCTATTACGTTCTAAATACCCTGTATAAAGTTTTGAGATATATTATAAACTTGAAATGTTTAACAGATTATAAACTCTGAAACTATACATTTTGTATGATTGATGTATCATATCATTTTCTAAAAAGCTAACAATACTTTTATTTTCCTGTAGACATCGCAGTCCCTTCAAATACTTTTAGCATCAGAAGCTCCTCCGTCATGTCCAATTGAGACAGACGCTATCGAGGAAACAACAATGCTTACACAAATCAAAGAGGAACCTGTAGATTACGATGAAATGGGTATCGATAACATGCAATCAGACAATGATGTCGATGATTATGATGATGATGATGATGATGATGATGATGATGATGATGACGATGATGATGATGATGATGATGATGATGATGATGATGATGATGATGATGATGATGATGATAATGCCGATGGTGATAACGATGACAATGACGCTGATGATATCGAAGAGCCGGATGATACTGATGATGATGAAGATAATAATGCAGGAGACTTTGAAAATGACGATGAAGAAATCGACGATGATGAAAATATAGCACCTAGAATTAAATCATCAGAAACACAAGATAACGAAGAACCATCAGACGTAAGTGTAATGCACTAGTTATGTAATGCACTATCGTTTATAAATTCGGAAACGCTTGCATTGTTCCACACTTCACGAGAACTTAAATAATTTGACGAAAAGAAATTGTAGAGAAGTTTTTTAAAGATGCATTTTAAAAAGGAAAAATAAAACTTCAAATTAGCATCGAATTTTGTTTCTATTAGCGAATTCGAGTGGATACACTCAGTGTGAACTGCACATTAAAGTTATTGTACACAAATTGACATAAAAATGTGTGTTTAATATAAACACAAAAATGGATTATATTATGAAATGCTCAATATATTTTATCGTGTGTAAAATCTATATTTTATAATTCAAAATATTTACAAATAATATAAAAACAAAGACTCAAATAATTTATAAAATTAATATATTATAATAACAATAGAGCTACGAGCCAAACAAGAGCTTAGTGCTGAGTTATCATAAAATAAAACAGTTTATTTCTACATATGTTTTGATCCTAATTTTAATGTTAAAATTGATATACTATAAAAATCAAACAATCATTCAAATAACAATCTTAAAGCAATACATATAATCTAATCTAAAAACTAATATAAAAGATTAAAATTAGTGTATGTACATCAATCATTTTAGAAGATTATGCAAATTTATTAATATGAAAATGTGGAAACGCCGAAGCAGTATTGCTCGATATGAAACCGATAATGTAGATACATAATAAATGTTTGGAGATCATCAATGATTCTTGTACAATTGTTGTTAACCAAGCGCAAAAGTTTGTAATTACAGAGAATTGAACAACTAATGACCAACATATTGTGTATTATATGTTTAATCTAGAATTACAATTATAATATATCGTAAAAATAATAATTTAAGAAAAAAAACTATAAATATGTGTCATGTAATATAATAAATAATTAAATAATAAAACTAATATTCAAGTTATGAAGAAACAGTTATCAAATTAATTCAATTTTAAATTGTAAATCTACTGCCATATAGTTATAAAATTAAAATTGATTGAGCGACAGTTATAAATTTAAATCTGTAAATCAGATATATGGTTACACAATTAGAGTCAAATTCACAAATTAACATATTCATAAAGACGATTAAAAATACAATCTAACAGTCAGAATATAAAATAAAATAAAAAAATACCTGATAGTTGATAGTGAAATATTTAACAGTAACATTGAACCAAATGAAAAATTGAAATGTTCTGATAAGAAGAACTCAAATCTCTCGGAAAGACAAATTATTTCTGATACTGTGTAACAGTTTTAAGGCAAGCAAATGAACTGAAGTAATAGGGGAAGAATGAAAAGAGGAGATATCTAAGGAAGTATTAGGAAGGGGATAGCGATTGGAGTATAGACAGATACATGTCGGATAAAGATTCTGTATCAGTTTCCTTATTTAAACCATGTGCCTGTCTTTTTATATGCACCATCTCTGATATTAATTTTATTGTAGGAAGTATCTAATATTTTAACTTCTTTCTAATCGAAATTATAAATAAATTTGATCCGGTGTCTAAAATAATCGAAGGAGAACCCGTTTTTTTATTGATATTTGAAGAATGCTCATGCACTCTTGTATATAGGTGTCTTTTCATTTGGCTGACATAACTCGCATCACAATCCAGACACAAAATCTTATAAACAATATCTTGGTGTGCTAAAGAATCTAAGCGATCTTTGCCTACTTTAATAAATTTATTCAAAGTGTTTGAAATAATAAAGGCTGTTTTTAAATTAATATTTGACGCTATTAGTAAAAAACTTTCTGAAACTGATCTTATATAAGGTACTGCAAAATATTTATTCTTAATTTTATATTTATTAGTGATAGGATTGTTATAATTGTGAAAATGGAATTTCAATATTATTGTAATTGCTGCAAAAATAAACGCAAGCGGGTAATTATTGTCTAACAAGATTTTAATAGTCCATTAAATTTGTTTGATGATAATGAGGATAGGACAAAAACCTATTTTATCAATCAATTCAAACACTATTCCTCTTTTATGACTAATAGGATAGGTGAGAATGAAAATTTAAAAATCTTCCCAAAATGATAGTTTGCAATATTGGTCGAATGTAATTTTGTTATTATCTAAAATTAGAGAGACATTCAAAAAACTAATTGAATTATCATTACCAACCTCCATAATAAATTGTCGTGTAATAAATTAACTGATAAAATTTCATCTAAACATTCAAATGGAGTAGCAAAAAGGATATTGTCAACATACCTATAATTGTATAGAGAGTCTAAAATCTATCTAAAGTTTGTTCTTCAAAGTCTTTTAAGTCTTGGGATTCTCTCTATCGCCTATCTTATAAGGAAAGTATCACAACTGTTCGAAATCGATTTGATTCTCCATGAAATATGTAAAATCTAAGAGACACGTATTTTTTTACATACGCTAACTCATGTTTAAGAGGTGAAACATCTCTTTGAAAAGAAACGGTATTTTTCTTTCGAGCCGAATATCGTCGGGAGTATAAAAGATATACAAAAATTTTTTATATAAAAATTATACGATTTCAAGAGTATTTTAAAGTTATAAAGAAAAACATTTTTTTTTATTTTTTTGTTTTTAACAAAATATCTCCACTCGTAATTTTCTTAAATTAATCTTTTTTTTTATCAAATTAAAGATTATTTTTTTACAAATTCAACCATGTGTAATAAAGTTACAATACGACATATTATTTTCGAGAATTAATTATTAACGCTTCCGTATATACGCTATCCATGCTCATATGCGAAAATAATTGTTATCGGAACATTAAAATACATAAATCAACAAATAAGGAAATTACATGATTGATATTTGTAATATTACAAATTATAAATAATGTTAAGAGTTATAATAATTTTTATTATTTCTCCTTAAAGTGAGTAAATTTTTTATTCATTTCTATATATTACTTCTTTATAATATCTTAAGATTCTCTTAAAGTTATTTTCAGTTTTGCGTTTTAATATCTTATTTACTTGTCATTTATGTAATAATTTCAAAACGTATATATTATATTAATTAGTAATGAAACAATTTGTAAATGTTTATACACAATAAATTTATTTATTTTGTATCTCTGTTTATTCATTATACTCATTGCAATAATGATACTCGATGAAAAAATGTTTTAAACATAATGACTTCTTGACCATGAACATTTTACTACAGCTATATTACTGCAACTTTCGATCATATATTGTTGAACTTTTGTCAAAACTAAATTCTACTGGATTTTCAAATTCTTCTGGTCTTTCGTTTGTATAACCACTTTTAAATCACGAATATTTAAATAAGTTGTGATATCGCGAAGATGACATTGATTATATATCAGCGATTGTAATTTTATTATATTATTTCGTTCATGTAAATTTATATTATTTTTCAATAATAAAACAGTATCTGAAAATCTTTTAGCAAAATTTTTCCAAATTCTAAATTCGTAAACATTTAATGGTTGTATTTTCCTTGTTGTGCCTTTCGGTATACCATAATCATAGTAGTAATATGTTTTCCTGCAGGTGTTAAATCTGAAATAATATTGAGACAATGTCTAGTCCATGCGCTATTAGAACAATGGAAAATTTGGAAAATAAGTTTCTTCTAACCACATTTTAAAATGATGATAAGAAATATAAATGTTAAATTAATAACTATTTTATGACTGTTATGAGATTCTTAAATAAAATATAAAATATATCATAGAAATAAGACTTATAATTTCATTATATTATTTGATTATATTCGTTTATGCAATTTATATTTACTTTTTAATAGTAAAACAGTAAATGTATAGTAAAAGTATAGTAAAATGTATAGTAAAAGAAAATTTATTTAATTACCTAAAGTCATTTTACCAGATTTCAGTACTTTTACAATAACATTTATTGGTAAATAAATAAGGTTTCTTGTACTCTTGGTCCAAATATACCATTAGTTTCTTTCAATACAATAAATAAGGTACTGATAGCAAATTTCCATTACACAATATTATTGGTTGTACGATGTATAAGTGTGTTGATGATATAGATTGCATAATACACTCTACTTTCTTTACTCTTTCATTAGACAATGACTTTCCAGAATGAAGAATTTCCATTTTAATCAAAATTAAAAATATTTTCATTCCGAACTGTTCGATAACTGATCACTGTTTTCAGAAAATCATTAACTGTATTTTGCAACTCAACGGAATCTTCTATTGTTCTTTTAGTTACAAATTTCGTAATTTTTCTCGAAACAATTCGGTGAGATTTCTTAAATCTTGATTCCCTACCGTGAGATGCTTTAATTAAATAGGGTTTAAATTTCCTATTTCTTCTTGAGTTTGTAAAACCTATCTTTGTAGATATCTTTGTAGATGAACTATGAATCCTAATTCAACAATAGTAAATTTATTATGTATAAATTTGAAGACGTAAGATAATTTTTCTATACGATTTCTACTTAAATGTAATTCTTTTAATTGTCTTAATTGACGATTTTCAGATGAAACTCTTCTAAATTTATTTTGCACTTATTTTAGCGAACGATTCCTTTTGTTTTTATTTTTTTCATTAATGTCCCAATTCCGCCAATACTAAACAGCTCATTTTTTATAAGAACTGTCAAAGTCTGCGTCATCATTTGAACATTGAGGATGAGAATTTAAATTATCTTCACTCTACTTCTTCATCTTCAATTATTTCAGAATTACGTAGTTTATAAGGTTCTTGATAATCAAGGTTAATGATAATCGAGATAGGTTTTTTCTATTACTTCCAATCCATTATAGTGAAAAATGCTATCCAACAATAATTTTTATATATTTTCTTTTAATTCTATTTCTGCTTCATTACTGTTAGATATATTGAACTTATAGATGCTAATAAAAATCTAACAGTATTAAGCGGATTGATAATTATTTCCAAAGATTAAACTTGGTTTTGAATCATAATATAAAAACAATTTAACAAATTGCACAGATATGATTATGATAAAACTTCTTATGACAAACTGCACTGACTAAATGTAAAACTGCTACGTGAATATTCTTATACTGTCTATTTATACTTATCTTGAATGTACATATAACTTTATATCATATCTTACGTTATAATTTATTTTGAACACGCTGTACTTATCTTAATTGAAAGTGCATTGAATTATTTGAAAATATCACGTCTGATTTGTGATATGTAATGAGATAAGATATAACTTTCTAAAAGTCACGTATTAGAATCGTGACATATTTTTGAAAAGTATGTTACGATTCTAATACAAGATACGTGATTTAAAAAAAAATGAATGAAATCATGATACATTTTTGAAAAATACATCTCGATTCTGAAACGAGATACATGACTTTTTAAAAAAAATGAATGAAATCGTGACATATTTTATCTCATTACATATCACAAATTCTTCAGATGTGACATTTTCCAATAATTCAACGTAACAATTTTTGAAAAATTTATTTTTTAAATATTCAATCTTATACAATAATTTTATTATAAAAGAATGGATTTGGAATAAAATTGTTTTTAATTTTTATTCAAGGAAGAAATTAAATATCAAAGAATTAATAATATTAATAACATTAATATGCGTGCGTGCGTACGTGCATGTATATAATAATCAGATTAGAAACAAGACCATTATGTTAGAAACACATTTTAAATACGAAGCGCTACTACGGTCTGAATGTTAAGATGTTCAACAATTATATTATATTATATATATTATATTGTATATATTATACTATTATATATATTATACTATTATATATATTATATTATATATATTATATTATATATATTCATTTTAATGAATTAATTTCAGAAATATTAATAATCTCCTTACATTTCCTAAATTTAATCTATAATTGTTAAAATAACAATTAAAATTAATAATGAATAATTTAAATAATAAACTATAAATTTGGTTAATTTGGCGGAATTATTAATATTTCAGATTGATTGCATTGAAAGTCCATATCGGCACGCAATTATAATTTCTGAAAATAATTCATTTAAATGAATATATATAATAGTTCAACATCTTAACATTCAGACCGTAGTAGCGCTTCATATTTAAAATCATTTATTATGTATCATTATCGGTTTCATATCGAGTAATATTGCTTTATCGTTTCCTCATTTTCATATTATTAAATTTGCATAACCTTCTACAATGATTGATGTACATACATCACGTTTAATCTTTTATATTAGTTTTTAGATTAGGTTATATGCATTGTTTTAAGATTATTATTCAAATGATTATTTGATTTTTATATTATATTGGGAATACAAATTAGTTTGCTCCGTTTTTTTGTGCATTTATTTCAAAACAAAATGAATGAACAGATCAATTAAAGTATTGTCCATCACTGCCTACTACTTTTTCCTATCTCTCAGGCAATTTTCGAATTCCATCTCGAAAAAATGACTCATCTTTGGAGGCGATCCAATTTTGGAGCCAATTTTCCATTTCTGCGAAAGAAGTGAACCGGTGACTTGCTGCATCCTTCGGAACAACCAGTAATCAGAAGAAGTAATGTCCGGAGAATACGGCGGGTGCGGTAAATCCCATTTGAGCATATCCAAATATTTTTTTACGACTTTAATGACATGAGGCTGAACGTTGTCATGAAGAAGAATAACTTTATCATGTCTTTGTTCGTATTTCGGTCGTTTTTCTCGCAAGGCTCAAATGAATCAATTGTAGCCGATACCGATCATCCGTAATGGAATCGTCAGGTTTCAGCAACTCATAGTAAACAAGACTCTTTTGGTCCCACCAGATACAGAGCATGTTTTTCGAAACCATGAATGTTCGGCCATAGTGTTGATGTTGAGATCGATAGCAACGATTGACCGGACTTAGCGTAGTATTTTTTCTTCTTGGAGTTATCGTAGAATATCCACTTCTCATCTCCAGTCACAATCCGATGCAAAAAACTTTTTCTCTGTTGTCTTTGAATCAGCTGTTCGCAAGTGAAAAATCGCCTTTCAACTTTCTCTCGGTTTCAATTCATAAGGCCAATTTCCTTGTTTTTGAAACATTCCCATGACTCTCAATCATACAGAAACGGCTTGTTGACTTACCCCCAATGATTCTGCAAGCTCCTCTTGCGTTTGACTCTGATCTTCTTCGAGTAATGCCTCTAATTCTTTATCTTCGAATTTTTTTGGTTGTCCAGAGCGAGGCTTGTCTTCAACGCTGAAATCTCC
>Ga0157363_1001514_pt1 | contig 19473 bp, 27 predicted proteins | sample AttsexASBM1_FD_111477 | JGI IMG/M metagenome (GOLD analysis project Ga0157363, IMG submission 111477) | Fungus gardens microbial communities from leaf cutter ant in Ribeirão Preto, State of São Paulo, Brazil - Atta sexdens ASBM1 | ecosystem: Host-associated > Fungi > Mycelium > Unclassified ... | reverse complement strand
GGCCCATTTATTCTCATGGGACAAATTCCCCAAGTGTTATCAAGGCTCTTTCCCTTTACCCGTGGGCTCAACCACGCTTATTGGGCACCCAACTTTTGGGCCTTGGTCACCGCGCTTGATAGAGTTCTCCTCTACTGTAAGGGTGTGAAGTTCGAACCATGTGTATCCTGACCAATGACCTCTCTTGGTGCAGCTGCCAAGAGGACTGGTCTTGACATACCTGTCAACGACTCCGGCGTCGTCTCCACATCCAGAGGTCTTGTTGGTGATACCATTTTTGCAGTCATACCAAACGTTAAGCCTATACATACATTCATTGTTACTCTGGTGTTTCAGTCGGTAAGAGCAGGCCGAAGAAGGATTCTATGGTGGTCTATACTAAAAATGATGTTATTCTGGTTCCTGCTCTTAGGTTGTTCTGATAAAACTTTGGAGAAACCCGTCGTACAAGTCTTTCTTGACCGCACTGACATTATGTGGCTATAGTTCGTTCTTGTTCGGTTGGCATGTCCACGAGAAGGCGGTTTTACTCTTCCTGGTTCCATTGAGGTACGTGAGAATGCATTTTTCTACTTCAAAGTCTCGATTTAACGACACACTCAGTTTTCTGGCGGCTGAGAGACACGCATACTTTCGAACCTTCATCCTGTGTAATGTGGCTGGCATTTTCGGACTCTTTCCACTTATATTCACCCCAGGAGGTAAACACCATCGGATTGAGCGGCGATACCGGCTGACATTGCATCAGAATCCATCATTAAAGTGCTGTATTCTGTGTTGTGGCTCATTCTCGTCTATGTGCCACTCCATCGTCAGGTTTATGAGTGAGTACTATTGACGTTTTTGTCGGACCGGAAAATCTCAATGTCCGATTTGCATGTCAATTTTAAATGGTTCCATTGCCTTCGTTGTGTTATGAATCGCACCTATTCTCACCCACCCGGCGCTATCTCCGACTTTGCGAATGGCAAACGAAATCTGCCACAGGTACCCTAGATCGCCCATTTTCGTCATCATAGATATAGCCGAGAAGATATATCTCGCGGGATTTCCCTTCTTACTCGTGTTCGTGACATTTTTCCCTGTGTGTATGAGTCGAAGATTGGGGGCGGAGGTTGAGGCGAAGGAAGTGGGATCCACTATGGAGTTCCTGCCTCTGATGGTGACGAGTGTGTACTGTGCAGCTGGTATCGTTTGGGGATATTTGAGATTGCTATTCACATACCTGAACGAAGAGAAGACGTATCAAGGCCAGCTAAGTACAATTCGGTAAACATATAAACATATAGACTAGCTCATTGGCGTAACTTATAACTTCTTCTTTGTTATCGGAGTAAAAGATCCACTTTTTCCAGCGTATTTAGCTGGGCGCTCATGACGTCAGCTTATTCTTACTTTTCGGATTCAAAGCAGCAAGCAGGCAACAATGATTGCGTGCAGCACCTCGAAAATGCACACAGGAGATACATGTGTACAAGTGAGAGTGATATCCTCAGGGTCAGATCATCTTCTATTTTTTTGATATGTGGACGACTGGAAAAAATATTGTCAGAGGAACGAAATGAAAGGTTTGATGAGCTTCCACGCACCGTCCTCATCTTCTAGGGTATGTTCTAGACCAACCTTTTGACCTCTTGCATGCTTAGCACTCGCACCCCATACGATGGCACTGTGAATCGGTCAAGTCACGGAACAGGTACTCGTTGAAAGAAATACTTACTACTTCATCTGTTTGGCAATCTCTTTGTGGATGGCATTACAGAAGTCCTCGATAGTGCATTTCCCGCGCCGCAATACAACTGGTGTTGAATAGTCTGGTGGTAAACCACGCGGTTTGGTATAGACGCGCACAAGATCTAATGTCTCCCACATTTTTTCGACGAGTTCATCGACGTTGAGCCATTCCTTCGAGGAAATAGGTACGGACATCGGTATTTTGTAGAGAAGGTCGAGTTCTTCTATCGATATTGCGTCAATCTTGGATAGGGAAAAGGAAAACGTCGAATAAAAATCAAGGCAGGTGAGAGAAACGTTCTACCTTATTCAACACGTACAGAACGGGAATATACACTCTGAGGGATAGAGTCAGAAAGAAAATTTTTCATATTTGATATGTGTAGAAAAGACCTACCGGTTTCCTTCAATAACATCCACCAGATCATCCGCCGTTGCGTTCGCCTCTCTGATAGCCACATCACAATTACTTATTTTATATTCACTTAAAATGGCTTTGATTTCTTCTTGATCGATGTTTGTAAGGGGAACTGTGTTGGTAATGGCGATACCGCCTTTGTCTTTCTTTCGTACAGTAATATTGGGTGGTCGCTTGTTTAGACGGATGCCAAAGCCCTCTAGTTCTCCTTCAATGATTTTCTTGTCTCCGAGAGGTTTTAAGACGTCGAGAACGATAAATATGAGATTGCATGTTCGTGCGACTGAGATTTTATTGATCACAATCAGTACTCGAAGGATCTGAAGGCAAATCCGCACCAGCAATCACTAAAATGAGAATAAGTGAGAAGCGAAAATTATATTGACAAAGTATAGTTGCCTTGTTTGCCTCGACCACGACCGTCATTGGCACCTTCAATGATACCAGCTGGAATGAGAGGGTAAATAGTCAGCAATTAAGCGGGCGAAATGCACATACGAAGATCAAGAATCTGTATCGGTGCACCATGTACCTTGAGTGTTCCCGGTACGGTGGTGAGAGTTGTGAAGTCAATCTCCGAGACTTCGGAGTGTGTGCCAGTCAATTTTGACATTAATGTAGACTGAATTGAGGAATAGCACCGTCAGACGTCGGATTTATTTGATATTATCAGAATAGTACAGGATACCTTCCCAACTGACGGAAACCCTACAAATCCGACAGATGCTATGCCTGTTCTATAGTGGTGATGAACGAACATCGTAAAATTCAATAAACGGGAACGTACCTCGCTACATCGAAACCAATACCGCCGCCGCCGCCGCCGCTTCCTCCAGTGCCTTGGATGAGCTCTCTCCGAAGTTTCGCGAGTTTGGCCTTAAGCTGACCCAGATGGTAGCTCGTAGCCTTGTTCTTTTGAGCTGGGCCAATATCAACAGAGAAGTATAGACTGGGAAATATCAACTCACTTTTGGCCTGGACAAGAAGAAGCAATCGTAAGTTTCATTCCTGCAGCATCACCAAGATTGCCCACCATCTCATCTTCAATTTCCTAGCTAACATGAACAGGACTACAAGGACAACAGATTATAACTAACCTTGATCTTCTGGACGGTAGTCATTGTGTTGAAAGACTGTTCGGTGAATTCCGAGAGAGCACAGACCAAAACAGAAAGTCCTACAGGACCACAATTGTGTCTTGCTTCTCGCACTGCATTCTCTCCGACCGTCGTTCGCCCGCTCCCTACTCGCTAGTCTTCCTAGCTGCCATTCATTTTTGACGAACGCGACTGGCTCGTATTCGTCTCCAGTTCCAGCTCATCCCAACCCAGAAACCCTTGGCAACCGCTAGCCAACAAGTCCATTATTTACAATGTGTTCAGGTCCCAAGTGGAAGCGTGAAAATGTTCCAGACCACAAGGTATGCATTTCATGTCCATTTGACTGACCTTCATCGAGCTCAGAAACCCCTATTATAGTTTGACTTTGTCGATACCCGGGAATTCACAGACAATGGTTTTATGATGCGGTTGAAGTAGGTCTCAACCACAATGCAGTGTGTGTCTCCTGTTGAATGAGCGTCTTTAGGTACATATGGCTATACGTCCTTGTCCTCACATCCTTCCTCGTCTATGTTTCTGATATCTTCTCTGCTATAACCATGTTAACGACAAAAAACTGGTCAAATGAGATTTTCAGAAGATGTGCGGACATCGACGGCTGTGTATTCATCCCGTTCAACATTGGCAAGTGGATTTTCTTCGGTTGTATCATCTTTTCGTTCCTGCTGGTGCGGTTGCTTTGTTGGGTATGATCGTGATATGCTCTCCTAATTGGACCTCACAGCTGGCTTACGAGTCCCGGAAGGCGAAGAAGATCATTGCTAGTCGCGACATCTCGTTCGCATTCACAAATGTGTTGGCCAATAACTATTATTCGCTTCGTTTGTTGTCTTCCACTATTCGTTTTTGCTTTCACTAATCATGCGCTAGGGTCGTATGATCACTTTTGTTTCTTCGATCACATCAGCAATTCTACCAGACTCAGCGACGATTTTGCTTTCTTCGTGTTCTTTAGATTCAAGAGCTGGAAACGGTTGCTCTTGGCCGATGGACCCCGTCAAACTATCAATGGTCTCACTCTCTACGCTGTCTGGCTCGTCAAAAACGCTGAAGACCCTTCAAGCTGGTATGACGTCTCTAAGTACTTCAAGGGTAACTCCCTTTCAACCTCCGCTCTTACGGTTACCTCTTTTTTCACTGTCGTGGTTTTTGCTGGGTCTCTACTTCTCTTGACCGTCGCTGCTATCGCCTACGTACCTCTCCTCCTCCACATTCGAGGCAACCTCAAGGTGAGCCGAAGTCGTCTTCTTTTTCGTTAACACCAGTGTCTGATGATGTGATACAGGAGTACTGCTGTCATAAGGTCGATAAGGTATGTAGTTCAGGCGCATTTGTTTTTCGCATCCCTGACACATCGCTCGTAGCGCATCGGCGCCATCATCAAGCGCAAGAAGAAGGAACGTCTCGCCGAGGCCGCTCAAATTGCCCAGAAGGAAGCCATGGGTGATTACTCTCATCTCAAGAACAAGAAGGGAGAGATGGTTGGTAAACCACTGCCGCAGCCCACATTACCGAGTCTGAACCTTGAAGATGACGAAGAGTTCAACGGCTCCAAGGCTCGAAGTACTCCGGCTCCCAGCACATATACGGCAGACTACTTTGGCGCGAATGACTACCTGCCACCCATGCCACAATATAATCCGTACTCCAATTATGGGGCTGAGTACAATCCATCTCAGACTACCCTTTATGATCATCATGGCGTAACTTATGATGATGACAACGAGAGCCAAGCACACCTGACAACGACTGCAGCACCGATCGTTCAGCAGCATGACTATGGGGTGACATCACGATCACGGGACGTGCACACATCCCAGGCTCAACGACATTCACCAGTGTCGCCGGGTATGGGTCGTGATGAATCGCAAGTATCGGGTGACTCACGTTATGGATATTCAAGAGAACACTATCAAGGGGGGTATTAACTTCCAATTCGCTCTCTCGATGTATCTGTGGACCCAATATTCTTCCCGCATTCTGTTGTGTTCTGATGTACTCATGTCTGCCCCACGCTTCATATTCAATCATTTGCCCTTCAATCTGTTGTGGACGTTTCTAATGGCCGGGTTATGCTGCATTATGGTTCCATCGTCGGTAGATTTTGTCCGCCTTCCACGAACTTTTACCTAACCGTCGATCTTTCTGCCTCACTTGAATGCCTACCCCGTACTTCATGTATGTTCTTTTTTCCCAGCCCCTCCTTGTCATCTCATTTATTCTTTACCTCTTGTTTGATATCTGCATTAAACTCTTCCTTTAGAAGAACTGGGGATTCCTGGTCTTGTTTGTGATTCTAAGTGTAAACTAAGAAATAGATCTAGTCTTGGGATTGGATTGTGTAGACGACCCTCCGAAAGACGTGCAGTAATCACCATAGCGATCGTCGGGGATCTTGGGCTCTCGGCGAGAAGTCCGAGGCTACAACTTGAGGCTTCCCAGACATCCGAGTTGCGTATCTAGCATATCGGCCAACTCGAAATTCCTGGTCTCTAGTCCTACAGCACTCAATCCTGAGGCCTGTTCACGGTCTAGCAAAGTGCGATAGGTCATGCCTGAACTCAACTACAAGAGAAGAAGATAAATAAAGTGTCCCGAGAATGCTGTGTTCGATCCAAAAGAATAATACTCCTCGACCAATACAGGCTTATAGAGGCTAGGTAGTTAACCCCTATATCACCCACTCAGCTTCTCCCAGATGATAACGACGATGAGGAGAATCAGAACCCCGATAATCGTGTACGTCACTAAACGCTGTTGCCACATCCTATACACAGTGTCAGGAGGCAAATGAGCTCATGTAAGCCTTTGAGAAAAGCACGAACCTCCGAACCATCCTCTTAAGCGTTCCGGAGGCTCTATCAACAGCACTATCAGCTTGCCATAACTGATATCATGAGTCTAGTTATCTGAGGAAGCTGTGGTAGACTCATACCGTATTCCTTGAGTTCTCGATTTGTTCCCGTTGCCCTCTTAAACTCCTTAGTATGTCAGCACCCTGTTCCTCGGTTTCCAAAGCGATCCTCTGGGACTCTTGTAGTCTTTTTGTCCCATCTTCAAGTATACTCGTACCAGAAAGAAGTCTCGAGCGATCTGACGCGTACGGATCATCCGAGTTAGAATATTCGCCGCTTTCCCTGAGGCCCAGAGAGGATTTAGATGATGACAGCAGTTCCACACGAGCCAAGTCTGCCCGTGCATCTGTTAAGGACTTCTTATAAGCCGTAAGCGAGTTTCTGGCTGTTCGCAGACGGGCATGATAGGCGTTACGGATTGACTGAGGTATCCCCTGAATTTCGATTTCCATTTGGGAAACCTAGTAATTATATGAGCTGAAGAAAGGGAATTGACTGAGTCAAGGGTAAGGGTACCATTTCATCTGCTTCATCCAGGTCCATTTCTACCCTCCTAAGAGTGGCTTTGCGTTGTTCTGGAAAGACTCTCAGTAAAGACTTTAGGTCATTGAATGGAACGACATACCGCCAATTTCATCTTTTCCGCTGCCCTCGAGTTTATCTCGTGTACTCTCAATGAGCTGATTAAAGTCTTGCTCATAAGTATCAAAGAGGGTTGTGGGAGAGGTATCCATGAGGTTAAGGACCTGGTGGGAGACTGCGGTTTGCCACGTTTGGATCCCGAAGTGATGGCTAGTTACTCTTCCGTTGTATCCACACACACCTCCAACATGTCCAGCGCGTATGTCCAGTCTCTTTTCTCTGTGCAGCATGTTCGTTTGTGTTGAGATATTGAAATCAGAGCCTCGCTGTATCTAGACCCGTCTATCCGGGACTGGGTCTTATTCCCTATCAGTCTGGTCATGGTGCGTTCTATGTGTAGGCCATTTCGGCTGGGGCTTAAGAATTTTCCTCATGTCAGATTCTGGTTGGCATTTTGCGCCACCATGTACTACTGTTACTTCAAAACAAACCCAAGCCACAAACCCGTCTGCAGATTCGTGAACAGTACGTCTCACTGCACACGATATTTACAACCTCTCTCGACACCTTCGTTTCACCGCGATCTGATAGATAATTCCAGGCGCGCTCTTACACGCTCTCAAGTTCTCCGTTCGACCGCTGCACACTCCCCCCTCGCGCCCCTTTTTTATCTCAACATTTCACAAAATCTCAAACAAGCCTTTATAGATGGGATCTACCTCAAGGATGGTCCACCAGCACCGAAGAAAGTCGCAAAAGGTGGTACCGAATTAGACGAACCTGAGTCCCCGCAACTCCCAAGCTTATTCTCGGATCCGAGTCAGATGGATAATATGATGAGCCAATTCAAGACCCAAACGGTTATTATGATTCCACAGATGGTGATTATGGGGTGGGTGAATTTTTTCTTTTCGGGGTTTGTTGCTAGTAAGTGCAGAGATTGTGTGGAGCTTTTCATGGCTCATGCTCTGTTATTTTTGTTTCCATAGTCAAGCTTCCATTTCCTTTGACGCTCGGCTTTAAGCCAATGATGCAGCGAGGTATTTCGACACCTGACATGGATACAAGATGGGTTTCGTCGTTGTCTTGGTATTTCCTTAACTTCTTTGGTTTGAACGGCGTTTATCGATTGCTTTTGGGTAACGAAGGTAAACATCAACGTTGTCTGTGCGGTGTCATTCGCTCATTATATTCTCAGATACTGGGATAGATTTACAACAGATGACCGGCATGCCAAATATGGCTGCCCCACCAGCTGTTCCTCAAGATTACAACAAGCTCTTCAAACAGGAGAAGGAGAACCTCGAGTTCGACGAAGGGCTCTACAAGTGGGTCGGGGAGGACGTCGAGGATCGAGTATTGAGAAAATACGGCAAGTTGCCGTCTGTGTAGTTTTGATTTGGTGTGCATTCCATTTCTTACAATTACATGGCTATGATATTCGAAGCACCGAAGTGTAGCATAAGGGGGTGGTCAGAAAGTGAATATCATACAAGCAAAACGGGATACAAGTCAAAGCGAACGAGCGTCTGCAGGTTATACGAGGTCGTCGTAAAGAGACAAAGCCTAGATCCCCTCAGTACGTCATTTTTCTGATCCGTTATTTTTAGCTCACCCGAACGATAGTAGGATCTTGCTTGCTCCCTTCCACAAACTCTTCAAAAGTTAGCTTCGCGTCTTTGTTCCGGTCCATATTTCTGAAGATCTTATCCACGCGCTGGGGAACAAACATGTCAGCTGTTGCATCGCCTCGCGCAGCTAAATATGGTGTGCGCATGGACATTATCACAACGGCATCATTGGACGCCGAAGGCAGGTGAGTCTGGTCAGGCAACGTACTTTCTCTGGGGTGTCTTCATCAGAGGGTAGCTTGACCATCTCGCCTGTCATCTTATAGATTGACTGTACAATCTGCAGCATCTCGTCGTAGGTGATCATACCGTCTTTATTGATATCGTATAGCTGGAATGCCCCTGGAGGTGATCCAATCGACAACAGGATCAGGTCATACAATGTATCAAGTACAGGCAAAACAGGTCAAGCGTACATTTAAGCTTCTCGTCAAGCGGACCGCGGCTGGTGACACTCAGTGCAGAAATGAACTCCTTGAAATCAATAGTCCCGTTCTTGTTTTCGTCGAACACGTCGAACACGTAATCTGCAAATTCTGCGGGATCGCCAAATGGGAAAAATTGCTTGTATATCCGCGAGAATTCGGTCCTATCCAAAGTACCAGACGGACAATCCTTTCGGAACCCTTTATACCTGAAAAAGGGGTGAATGGATGTGGTTATCCAGTAAATGAACAGACCAATGCTGTAATTCTTTTTTGTCAACTGTGATTGCATGAGATTGTGACTGGAGCAACATGAAGACACGTACAGTATGTGTTCTGCTGGAGGTCTGCAAGCTGTTCAGCGGAAAGTTTGCTCTGAGACTTGCCCATGGTTGCGGAGGGAGAGAAGCCGAGGCTGTGCAAGTTGCGGAGTGTGTGAAATTAAATAAATAACAATATTCACCTGGCCTCAAGGCTCTCGCCTTGCTCCAGCCCAGATGTGCTATCCATGCGGCTCTGTCGACCTCAATGTGAAGCTTTGCCCCATGTGTAAAGTCTTTCCTCACACAAAGTGCCCTCACAGGCGTGAAATATGTCGAAACCGCACCGTGCACCCCCGCTTTGATGTTCTCTATCTCAAGAACGCAGAAGGCATGTTTATTTGATATCAACTACCTATTTTACTCAAGACCTTTACAGTCGAGTCTTTCAATGGGTGTGGCTGGTGCAAGGTGTGCTTGCATGTTCACTGTCTCTATCAAAGCTCACCCGCTTCAAGTGGGCTGCCTTTGTCCAGCAGAAAGATCCTGTGGCCAATAACAGCGGTTGGCCTGGTTGCTGTCGACCGCCCCAGCAGTGCGAATTCAAGATGATTTCTGCGGTGGATTGGAAAGCAGTTAATATTGTCTTTAACGTTCCTATACCACTGGATGTGAGGCATATGCTTGATGCTATTGCTGCCGCTTCCCCAGCTTCACACCGTGCCACACCACCTCCTGCTAAGTCTTCGTCTCCTCCCACTAACGGCACTGCTATGCCTCCTCGCCCTGCGACAGGTAGCCGTGCGAATTCGTTTTCGAGGCAAAAGGCTCCTGCGATCGCGATCCCTTCCAAAGGTGGCAAAGCAAGTCCGAAGCAGAATACGGTGACTCTGGGAGGTGTCAAGAGTGCAGCTGGGAGTGTGTCCACTTCCTCTCTTAAGTCATTACCGGCCCTTGAGAGTCACCATGGACACCGACAACGGCAACCTATGCCTGAATCCGGGGAGAGTCCCATGAAAGAGAAAAGAAGTGAAAGTACCAAGTCGTCGCCTTCCAACACCACTCAGAGCCTGGAGGGTGAGATATCAGCATCCTCGCCGCGTAAAGTGGTGACTACTCGGAGAAACAGTGCTGCCTCATCAGGTACAGGTGTTTCATCCAGGAATGGAGATAAGGTCCAGGATGTATCTGGGCGGCGTCGTTCGCCTATGACTTCATCTCCTATGACTCGTTCTGCCGCGTTCGCCACTACTGGTCGCTCGTCCAGTCAGCAAATTCAGTCGTCTCCTAAGCAGCCATCTTCCATCAGTGCGATACCAGCCCGGAATTCTAAGCCAAGGGAGGATGACTCTCAGTCGAACAGTGGGAGCAGCGATGGCCCGAGCATCGGGTCTGGATCATTGAGCGATGGTACCGTAACTTCAGATGGGGGATTTACGGATTATCTTTCTGACGAGTCTGAGGCTGAGTTGCAGAGACAAGCAGAAGCTCGAGCCGCGTTGTTGGCGCAGAATCAGATGGAGGAAATGGAATTCAGAGCCGTCAGACAAAGGCTTGCTCATGTAGATCTGCGACCACCTAAATCTTGGAATCCGGCCAACATCACGAGCGCCGGGAGTATGAGGTTGGCAGGAGGATCGAAGGTCTGATACCACGCTGCCTGGCTTTATGATGGTGGGGAACGTGTCCACAGGCAAGCGTCATTTTTAATTTTGGACTCATTTAAGAAGCCTTTTTATCTGCCTATTGTTTGATTGCTATGCTGCATAGCTCTTTTCTTCTGGTCCTCGTGTTCTGGGATGCACTGCTTTTTTATCTTTTCGATGGATTGCTGTATGTATGTATGGAGTGGTAGCTATCTTTGTATATAAGCTGAAGAAGTGCCTAAATTTGGACATGTCACCCATTACGCCGCACAGTACTGCCGATCTTTCCTCAGTTATCGGACCATGTCCTCCTAATAACCCATGAACTTAGCACGTCATTCAATATCTTCTACGAGGCCCGTGCATATCCTCGATGCGCGTTTTGACGCCGACGCCACCGTATTCACAGCATCGACACATGAAGGCTTCGCCGTATATCGCAGTTGGCCCCTAGAGCTCGTCCGGAAACGAGGTATGTTCAAGTTGGTTACGCTTTCCACTAGCACCTTCATTGCTGCTGTAGAGTTGTCCAATGGCACGTTATCTCACGTCTTACCCTTGCACACGACCAATCTTCTATTTCTTGTGGGCGGGGGAAGGAGTCCATTGTACCCACCGAACAAAGTGGTCGTGTGGGACGATGCACTCGGCAAGGAAGTTGCTGAGCTGGAGTTCAAGTCCCAGGTAAGGGGATTGGCATGCCGTAGGGGATGGTTAGCTGTTGCTCTCAAATGGAGAGTAGTGGTATTTCAAATAGGCGGTCTTGCTGGAGGTATAAAGAAACATGCTGAATTTGAGACGGGTGATAACCCCAAGGGTAAGTGATGATACTGTCAAGCACCCAACTCATAACTGAGGCATCGCACTAGGGTTATTGGCAATGGCTACGGCTCCCAAATCAACCTTGCTTGCCATTGCAGGAAGACAGTCAGGACACGTTCAGTTAGTTCATTTACCGCCATGTCCTGAACCTAGGCCACGGACTCCACCATCGAACACCAAGTGTATGCCGCAGAAACCTTCATCGGCCACCTTAAGCACACCCACTGTCAAGTCTACTACACCGATCATTGCACATTCTACTGCTCTGACAACGCTGTCGTCGACAGCTTCAGGAAGACTCATTGCTACGACGTCTTCGAATGGAACCTTAATCAGGATATGGAACACTTCTACTGGAGCGAAAGTAAAGGAGTTGAGACGGGGAACGGATAAAGCTGAGATTTATGGTGTTGCATTCAGACCTGACGAAAGGGAAGTGTGTGTATGGAGTGATAAAGGAACCGTCCATGTGTTCTCGTTAGAACCTTCCGGAACATCGTAAGTCTGGCATCACTTAATTTCACTTAAGCTCTTAAATTATAGACCCAGAAACCGACAATCAGCTCTCTCGCCACTTGCGCCTTTTATTCCACTTCCAAAGTACTTCGAATCGGAGTGGTCATATGCACAATACCGTATCCCTGTGCAATCATCACATATCTCCCTCTCATCAACTCGACCTGCCGTATCTTCATCCTCACTTTCCTCTGCACCTGTCATCAAGGACGCCGACGTGCCAGCGGAAGAGCGATGTGTTGTCGGCTGGATACACGTTGTCACAGAGGGCCATCAATATAGGTCTCAAAGTGGTGGCGTGAGAGGTGATTCCGGGGTACTGGAATGGCAGTTAATTGCTTTAACCTATCTGGGTGGCTGGTATCGCTTATCATTGCCGTCCAAAGAAAAGGACAAGAGAAAGGAAGGTTCTAGTGGCGGCGGAAGTGTAAGTCACAATGCAAGTTCTAGGGTTTCTATCGATGGATCCGGAAGAAAAGCCTTTGGACATGATGTAGCACCTAGTCCTTTGGATCCCAGAGGATTAGGATCGATGGCGTATGGATCACCACTGAAGGCAGCATCGCGACGCGAGAGTTCAGTATCCACGTTCAAAAGGACTGGGAAAGGCAAAGACAAAGACGAGGAGAAGGAAAAATATAGTAGAGATTGTGTCTTGCAGGAGTATAGACGATTTGGGAGATGGGATGGGTGGGGCTAACTCTTAATTTTCTTGATGATGATTCTTCAATTCCTGGATCTCGTCGCACAATGTCTCTAATGGACGTTGCATTCCCTTGGGACGGTATTATGCATTTGTATTGCCATAGAATCATTGATTTGGCAACAGCCTGAGAACATATGATGTAATTTAAGTGTCGTGTCTGCAAGTCCTACCATGTCATTACCTAGTCCCTAGCCTGACATGGAGAATCCACATGCCGAGCGACAAGCCGTTCTCCTGCAACGAATCATCAAAAATGCTGTACGACTTTTTTATGTCATATGCCATCCTGTCTCGTCGATGCTCAGTAGCCGTTAGTCCAAATGCACCGAAATGATACTCGAACTCAATCATTGTTTGGAAGAAATTTTGAGAGCGAATAATGGAGTCAAGACTGCTGCTGATCTCGCCACGAAGTATAGGAAGAATGTACAGTATAACCTGGAAGCTACTGTCGGTGTTGTGTCTGGCAAACCTGAAAGTGATGGTGTTTGAAAGATGTATGTTTTCTCTCGTACGACACGTTTGGTACTCAACTGTGGAAACAGCAAATTGGATACTCTGGAGTCGTAACCGCAATGAGTTGGCTGAATACATCAGGATGAGAATGAACTAAGGAAACTCATGATCCGCGCATATGTGACTAAATCGTTAGTGTCTTCAATTCTGGGATATCTTGTTCCACATCGGATGGTGACTTTGAAAATGCGACTTTTTCAGAGATGCGCTTTTGGTTGTCCCATGATCTTCTTTGATTGGCCGCGTCTTTGCGTTGGTCCCGAAGCTTTTTGGCAGCGTGAACTCCTTGCCTATGACGATCATTTAATCTGCTTGGTTGCTAGAAGGATAGGAGAGTTGTAAGGAACACTGAAAGCCACTATCCAAAACTCACTGGAGTGCTGTCGTTCGCATGTGATCCGAAGTCAATGGTACTCTGGGAAATGTTCGATGATCCCATGTGCGATGTCCCTGGAACAAATTGTTCACGGAAAATGCCAAGGAAAATGCCAAAAGATCCCAATCCCTTACTCCTTGGCTCACTATCACAAAAGATGTCTTGAGGTGAGAATGGATTGTTTATCTGGGCAATGGCAGGAAAAGGGTGAGACCCAGAAGCGAATGGTCAAAAGTTCTTCAAAAGTTCTTCGTCGCTCCTCATTTAGAATATATAGATATTATAATGGACTGGAAAGTCTTAGTCGTTGGAGAATGTCTAGTATTGGAGAGACTGTTCGCCAACGCAAAGATTGCGATCAGCTAATAAGCCAATTGTGCATCTGCGATTTTCAGTGGTGATGATCGATCAACGGTCATTGAATCTGATTCATCAGTACTCAGTCTGACGACATCTTTTTGAGGCGGCAATTAAGAGCAACTTATGGCGGTATGACAACCTGTCTATCAAGAGTGTTTAGCTGAACGTCCGCCCTACGTGCGAGGTTCTTGGAAACCGTGGACCGACCACTACGAAGTAGATTCGGACATCCAACTCCCTCACCCGTCCAAATGTGAAGTAAAAGCATGCAACGTTTCTGTATCTCTGGGGCATTTGCCGCATATCCAGTTCTCCCGCTATATCAGAACCTCATGTGAAGTGTGCGTCCACCATTCCACACTTTGAGAAGTTGGCAGTGGGGACGCATTACGAGTTATCTGTAAGATAGAGAAAAGGAGGGAAGATTTTCTTAGGAAATATAGTAAGTGGGGCTATGACGGCAATGACATCTTACTATGTATAGTTCACTGTTTTGATCAGAATCACAGATTAGCGTATTAAGATACTTCGAAGGTATCATGACACGACCAGCTTTCTAATCAGATCATCGCAGATGGATTATGTACACTCTCAAACAAACCATCCCTCGACAGCAAGGATTCATGGCCCTTGGACAATACCTTGTTCCCATCGAGAAAGAAGTGGATCAGATCAAATCATTGGGTCTGCCGCATGGTCGCAGCTCTAGCACTTGTGGATACTGCTCTCCACTGGGTGAACGAACTCAAGACTATACAAGCCATCATCTTTCTGGCTTGCATACTTCAAGGTTGACCTGCCAGGTATTTATACCGTTCTCCGTCAGGGATGGGAGAACTTGAGTCCTCTGGGTGTGTTGCGTAGGTATACCAGAAAATGATAGATAGGGGCTGGAGGCGCTCAGGTGTGAGATTCAACTCGCTTTCCTGGCGTTCAATATTCACGACCAGTCTTAGGAAACTGGTGTTACAAACCTGACTTGCGAATTTCTTGTTGTCCCCAATATACCATTAAGTTGATACGATCGTCCGTCATCGCATAAATAGGATGCTCATTTCACCTCTAGGCTTGACGCACTCGCATTCAAACCTTCGAAGAATCATCGCAAGCTCGTTAACCGGTTGGTTTCTCGTCTTTATTGTGAGTCCCTTTTAGAAATGACGTGATTTAGGTGGAACCAATATGTGTTGAAAAGGCGGGATGGCGAACTGGACGTAGGGGTGAATTCAGTGTGAGCTGCCCTGTGACAAGGAACGATTAATAAGAATATAACTTTTGGGTCTAGCAAACGTCAATCAAGAGGAAAAAAACAGACATTTAACCTTATTGAGTCCATTCACGCTGCAGAAGCCTCATGCCACTCCAAGGAACACCCCGCTCATGGATTTGAGGTACAGTCCCACCTGTTCACTTTGTTCTGGTACCTGATCTCTGTTTGACTCTGAGTGATATAGGTTGTACTCGAATCTGCTTCATTTACTGAGGAAAAATACGAGCTGTTCGTCAGCTATCAACGCGACATTCACCACGATTTCAAGAATACACCTTATGGATTTGAGAGATTCCTTGTAACAACTCCACTTCTGGTTTGTAACTTCCTACTTCCGTCCTTCTCAAGGCTAACCAGTTTTCAGTCAGAGGATATTCCCTATCCCTCGCCGCCGCCACCTCATCTCCCGAAGAAGTATGGATCATACCATCAACTTTACCGACTAGACGGGGAGCTGATCGCCATGGCTGTTCTTGACATTCTTCCGCATTGTGTCTCCAGCGTTTACTTTATATATGGTAAGGCTTGGGAGCAATTCTCTTTCGGCAAGGTCTGTTCTCCTCTCGTACCCTGCCCAATGTCACTGACAAACTACAGATCAGTGCATTGAGAGAGATTTCCCTCGCGAGAGAAATACATGAAGCTGGAGTGTTTAAAATGAGATATCTCTACATGGGTGAATATTTCTATGGTCGATTAATATCTGGCACTGAGTGTCACATAGGCTTTTATATCCAGTCTTGCCAAAAGATGAGATACAAAGGAGAGTATGCTCCGTCGTACCTCTTAGACCCGGTAAGACTGCCTTTCCAAACTCGGCCGGTCGTTACTCATACTCCTTCTGCAATAGGAAAACTACGAGTGGTTTCCGCTGGAGTTGTGTAAACCCCTCCTGGAAAAAAATAGATATGCATGTTTCTCCAAGCCAGAGCACTCTGCACAGGACTGCCCCCATACTAATCTCTCAGGTAAGCTCATGTTTCAAGCGCATTCGCTACTTGATTGTTGAAGAAGCCTCAGTTATCAAGCCATCTCGAATTCTTGATACATCTATCCTCGATGAAATACGAATCCTAGTACCAGCCCGATCTTCACGCTCAAGTGCGTTCGTTGTGCCAGTTTATGTAAGTAAGCTCTCAGCATCTCCAATCTTTGAATATTGATTAGCAAATAATTCTAGCGCACAAAGTTGTGGAAGTTTGATGATGTTCGAGAGGTCTTCGAGGCCTGTGCCGAGGGACTGGGTCTGGACTTGATTCGGGAAATAACATTTTCCTTGTAAATGATTCATCTGGACGTGATTAATGTGTTTGAATGGCTTCCTTCCCTTCCTATCAGATGGCAGGTTCTAGTTCCCCTAGTACATTTGACATGTCGACTTCCCCATGAGCACAAAGTCAGACCGTCAAGAAGCCAGCGAACTTTGGATGTTCGGAATTTGGGAATTGGCTTAGAGAGTGCCACAAAGACTGACCGTAAATCTGTCCAAGGACAGCACGTCAGTCAATAGCAGCTTTGCAAGTACTCGTTGCGTTTGACCGTTGCATTTGACTACGTCATTATATGCTCTATTGTGGTGCTTCGTCCAATGTCACTTGTCGGCTATTTCAGCTTCCGAAGACGAACAGCGCGAGACCAGCTTTCCAATTATGAACTGCTTGCTGGAGTTGAGAAAGGAAAGTTGACCGTATCGAATAAGGATCGCGCCTGTGACAATTCTAAATTCTGTTGGTTTTCAATGAGGTAACTGTGATGCGTGTATTGGAAACTCACAATACTATGATTTTTGTGGTTTCCTTTCAAATGGACTTGATTTTGCAGACATTGTTTTTGTTGTCGTAACAGGTGGTATTCCTAAGCAATTGTAATGACATTTCATAGGGTTAGTCACGATGTGATGTGACATTGTGCCTTGTCACAATTATTTTATTCAAACCTCGATTGTGAAAAACAATGGTACGGCTCATACCAAACTCAATGAACTCGGTACCATACATATTCGTATTGAACAGCACCGCAGACAAGCACGCGAGCGGAGGCAGTACATCTACGCGAAGTCTCTTGAGGCACAGGAGAGACAAACTTGGGAGCGGAAACAGCACCTCAAGGATGCACTCGCAACTGGAAAATCCCTGCCGACTGAATTGCGAAAAGATGCGAAGCAGTTAGGAAAGGATCTGGCGTTTGATGAGGCACAACCTGGTGTGTAGTTCAATTTGATTCAGCTTGTACTCGGTCTGAGCCGTCTAATTGGTAGAACCTACGACTCATATTGACAACGAGTATGTTCGAGCTGGCACTCAAGATCCAAAAATTGTCATTACTACATCAAGAGATCCAAGCTCTAAGCTTTCACAATTCGCCAAAGTCAGTACCCTCAAACAGCTGTCCAGTTGAATGGGCTCATCCAATCTTTTGGTAGGAAATGAGGCTCGTATTTCCAAATTCCCATAGAATAAATCGTGGAAACTATGTTATCAAGGAGTTATCTGAGGCGTGTAGGGCGAAGGAGGTCACGGATCTTATAATATTGCACGAACACCGTGGTGTTCCTGGTACGTCTGTTTACCATGACATCTTAGACTCGCTTAACTAGAGCTTCTCGCTCCTTTGTCCAGATGCTATGATCGTATCACACTTCCCTCATGGGCCGACGATTTATTTCACTCTGAGTAATGTCCAGTTACGGCACGACATTAGCACATACAAAGATTCCACGGTTTCCGAGCAATACCCTCACCTTATCTTTGAAAATTTCACGTCTAGACTTGGGGAGCGTGTTCGTGATATACTCAAGTATTTATTCCCAGTGCCAAAGGAGGACAGCAAGCGGGTAATGACATTCTCAAATGAAAATGATTTCATTTCTTTCCGGCAAGTGAACGCCTTTTCTTTGAAATTCCAATTTTTAATCATTTGATCCGTAGCCACCACGTTTTTGTCAAGATTCCGAGAGATGTCCAGTTGGCGGAGGTTGGCCCTCGATTTGAGATGAAACGTGGGTGTTACTAGCTTTGCCTGGTATGGATGTTGATTGTCGTTCTTAGCGTATGAAATTCGACTGGGAACGATCGAACAAACTGAAGCAGATCGCGAATGGGTGCTCTCTCACTATACACGGACGGCCAGGAAGCGAAACGCATTATCCGGCCCTAAGTTTTTGGACGATCCGGAAGGTCGGCCAACAAAGAAGTCCAAGCGATAACATTCCTGTTATTTTTCGACTCTTCCTCTTTGTCCTCATTACCTTGTTTCCAATATAAAATTGTCGTCTATTGTTATCACGACTAATCAACAGTCAAGTTTTGATCCAACTCGGAAAAGCCTTCAAAGAGTGATTTGAAGAGATCAATGGTGGGTTGGACATCATGAGTGCCAGCAGTTTCACGAATAGAATGCATAGAAAGCATTGGAGCCCCAACATCTACAGTTCGGATACCGATTTGCGAAAGGAGTGGGCCAACGGTGGAGCCACAAGGCCTGAACAAAGATGGGTGCATCAATGCAATTCCCAATGGAAATGTAGAAGACCAAACTTACATGTCATTTCTGACTTCAAATTCCTGAACTTCACCACCATAGCGATCAATCATCTTCTTGAGAATGAAAGAGGAGATAGAATCTGTGGCATAGCGCTGCTTAGCATTGGTCTTGATAATGATGCCGCCATTAATGATTGGATGATGGTTTGTTTCATGCTTGGATGCGTAGTTGGGGTGGACAGCATGAGACATGTCACAAGACAGTAAAAAGGACTTGGCAACGGACTGTGCGTATGTCTGGGGTGTGGGAGAAAGGCGATTTAACAACATCGGGAGCAAGCTGCCCATAGCACCTGAGGTAGATACGCTCCCAATTTCCTCGTGGTTAAACAGTGCAATAGCATTGATATTTCCCTTAACTTCAGGAAAAAGAGTTGAAGTTGAGTAGTCCGCTATGGCCTCAACAGCACAGAACCTGTTGAAGGTAAATGTTGTTCAACACCAGAACCATAACTCTATCGGGACAAGATACGCACGAAGAGAATAAATTATCCAACCGAGGACTGAAAATGAACTCGTTACTGATGCCCCCAAGGACTGATGGTTGAGTATCATAAAGTGACCTATAAGATTTGTGATGCGAGTCTTCAGAGCCTCAAAGAATAGAAAACCCTACAATTCGAAATCGTGAATCTCTTCGGGTGCAACAGACAACTCTTCGCAGAGAAGAGACAGGAAGACGGAGTGGTGATT
>Ga0157363_1001513_pt1 | contig 19481 bp, 4 predicted proteins | sample AttsexASBM1_FD_111477 | JGI IMG/M metagenome (GOLD analysis project Ga0157363, IMG submission 111477) | Fungus gardens microbial communities from leaf cutter ant in Ribeirão Preto, State of São Paulo, Brazil - Atta sexdens ASBM1 | ecosystem: Host-associated > Fungi > Mycelium > Unclassified ... | reverse complement strand
GTTCCATCATTCTATAGTTAGGTTAGTAAGTGTTCTGCTTAATGTTCTATCTAATTGGAATAGATCTTGTGGTAGTAGTTATCATAGTATGCTTAAACTCTTATATTTTTATTTATTTTCTTTGATTTTATCTTTTGAATTTTATTTTTTGTTTCTTTTATTTCTTGAACAATGAAGAGGCATGTGACTGTAGTCACATGATGTGTCACATGACATAATGTCATAAGCTTAAAATATAAGAGAAGAAGCTAGAAAAATAATGTCAAGATATATATCTATAGTATGTTTATCTCATAGTGTATTTATCTCATAGTGTATATATGGTACACTCATAGCTGATACATGAACATTAGGGTAGGATTATTTATCATTAGCACAGACTATGTACTAATAGTATATAGTATAGAAATACATTGGAAACTTCTTATTGAGTTCTATTAAACACAGTTCATACCTTGTTATTCAAGATCTAGAAGAAGTATCTTGGAAATCTAGAACTAAGTAATTTATATTATATGAGAATATGGAAGACAGAGTGGAATGATCTTTGGCTTCAGCTTATGTGCTGTGCCTCTACAAGTCACACTAGTCACATATTTCAGATTTGAGACTAGAAACTTAGACAGTGGAAAACTACTAAAAGGTAGTGAGATATGTTATTGCTAATACTAAAAGAGGAATGCCAGTTTTATTTGATTTTCAGAATAACTTTTATAGTGTAAGCTATCAGATTATATACTAGTTAGTATATCTAGGGTAGCTATCTGAAATATAACTGCTAAGCAAGTTACTCTGATTACTGATAATTGTAATGACCTTAAGCTTGAGCTCAGGTTGTAACTAAGGCAAAGACTTGAGGAAGAGTAAGGGAGATGTATAAGTGGTAAAGTGTAAGGATACAGGAGTGTATCTATGCTATATATACAAGTCCATAGTAAAACAACGAGACAGACATGAGGAGTAAAACATGAGGAGACTATAGGGATAAGGTAAGGTAACAACACCTACTGCATGAGGTACTGACTGAGATTACATATGGCGCAGCTGATCATATCATCATACTCTTTACCTTTGTACATGCTTTCTCCAGGAGGCATCGATCGTAACAATAATCCTCAAATGTTTAAAGAAAGATATCTATAAAGTTATCTTAGACTAGTAAGAACATCTGAGGTAGAATGGATGATTTTGATCCATACTAGAAGAGGTTTGTGAGCACAGATGAGAATAGGTGGTTATCCATAGTTAGAAATGGATGAGGTTGGAAAATAGAATATAATATTGCCACAACAGTAGTTGTTTTCAGAAAACATTATTCTATTCTTTTAGAATTCTCTAGAAACTATAAATCTTGTATAACTCTGCAGACTTCACCCAGTTGCCCTAATATATACCTCTTCTCTCTATTTTTAGACCTCCTTCTCCTACTAACTTTTCCATACCTAGAACTCAACTCTGCTATTCTTGTCTAAGTATTCTTCTTTCTATAAACTTCATAGATGATCAATAAATGGATCATATTTTTCTTAGTGCCTACAACTATTCTCAGACCAGTTTATCTGTAATTAAGATAAGATTCTCTGGATCTTAATGTCAAGATTGCTGAGATTCTTTTATTTTCTTTTATTTTTATTTTCTATTTTTAGAACAACTAGGGTTAGGGTTAGAAGTGATCAGTCACACTGTCACATCAGTCACAACCTGGTGGTGTGGTCACAACACTAATCACAAGACTTGGAAAAATGGAGTAGAAGGTTCTAGAACAAATAACATCATATAATATGGATCACACATGTTGACCTCATGTTCTACACATGGTCATTTAGGGTAGGGTGCACAGTAATGAGTACAGACCATTGGTAGTAGTATATAAGGTAGACTACTTTGTAAAGGGATCTTTATTGAGTTCTCTTGTGTTACTCAATACAAAAGTTGTTCTACTACTCTACTCTAAGAGTTTTAGTTCATAACACTTAACCTTTTTCAAAAGTAGTTGCACTTTCAAATAGTCTAAAAAATATCTTTTATTGAGAATTAACTACTAGAATCTTCTTTATTATGTTATATTCTAATCTTGAGCAACTGTGTCAGAGTTGTAAATGATGGACTTGGCTTCAATTTATTTTTCTTTTCTGTTTTTCATTTTACTTTATTTTAGTTTTCATTTTCACTTTTCTTTATTTTAAATTCAGACAAAAGATATGATGTGATGTCATGCATGACTGTTACACAAGTCACATGGTGGTCACATATGTCACAGTCACAGATCACACAATCATGTGATACAAAAAAGAATCTAGAAGAATCTAGAATAAGTGACATCATATAGCATAACAACAATATGTTGGCCTTATGAAAAGCATATGGACTTTAGAGTAGGTTAGTTGTAGTGTGTGTACAGACTATGGTCTGTAGTATATAAGGTAGACTATCTTGTACTTAGAACTCTATCCAAGTTCTTTTGTGTTACTTAATACAGAAGTCATCTTTTATTCTTATTCAAGATCTTAAGTCATAACAAATTGTTCTAGAAGCACTTCTTTCCAAACAATATGACTATAGAGACAGTCAACCAGCTCAATGTTATAATCTAGATCCTAAATATTAGACAAAAGACAACTCTTGTATTGAGTAATACAAGAGAACTTAATAAAGTTTCCATTACAAGTTAGTTTATCTTATATATTGTAGACTTGTTACAACTTAAGCTCTTAGAGTTAGAACAAAAGGGAAATCTTGTATTGGTTAACACAAGAAAACTTGGTAGAGCTCCTAGTACAGGCAAGTTTACTTTATATACCTCTAGTGCATAGTCTATGTATACTAATATTTAGCCTATCTTGAATACTATGAGTCATGTATATGAAAGTCATTATGTTATCTGATATATAATGTCATCCTTTTAGATTCTTCTCCATGTTACATAATGTTGTGACTATCACACTACTTCCCTTAACCAAGCTCTAAATAAGAAAAACAAATAAGTAAAGATAGAAAAAGAAGAGAAACTAAAGAATAAAAGAGAAAAATAGAAAAAGAGCAAGTTCACTGTCTTTATGTCTGAAAAATTTGTGGTGTCAAGTATAACTCTTACTTCAAGTAGATATCTATAGTTAGTATTATAGCAACCACTAATCAAGATGATCAATAGTGCACTTAAGTAGTTTTACAAAATGAGAATCTTATAGGAACCACAAGAGAAATTGACAAGAAGTTCCTGATATATTGCTGTCCTATTTATACTATAGATATATGGTCCATGCTCAGGATAAATAGCTCTATCCTAATATTCATACATTAGCCATGAGTATATTATATATATACTATGAGATAAATATACCATAGATGTATACCTTAATATTATTCTTCTAGCCTCTTCTTCTAGGTTTTAGGCCTCTGATATCATGTCATGTGAGATGTCATGTGACTGCAGTCATGTGCCTCTTCATTGTCCAAGAAATAAAAGAAATAGAAAATGAAATGAAAATGAAAGGAAAATATAAGGGTTTAAGTGTACTATGATAGTTAGTCATATAGAAGAAATTCAGATCAAGTATGAAAATTATCCAGAAACAAATATAGTTATCTGCAAGTATAGATAAGATGTCTAAGTTATAGATCAAGCTAAAATGCTTATTTGCAGACTTGTGACTGAACTATAAATAATAACCTTGGTCTCAACTTATGTATTATACTACTGTCTGTCATATGGTTATAATTTCAGAAGTAATAGAAGTACTCAGAGAGCTCAAGAAGAGAAGTAAGCCAATTTCCAGACTGAGAAGACTACAAAGTATCTACTTGGTCTCAAATACTAAGATTTGTAGTTAGTCAGAATCATGACTAGAAAAATAGTAGTATAGAGCATAACTAAGAAGATATTATAGAAATAGTTAGCAATAGAATAACTAGGAGTTTAGGTAACAAGTTACTAGGAAGTAAAATATAAAGAATTAATCTATGTATAAGTAAGTGTAGATGCAGAAGTACACTTAGAATTGATTAGAGTTTATCTAGAGTTAGAAAGTAGATGTCTCAGAAGTTGGTTTATAACATGTGGTCTGTATGTACACTACAACTAACTTATCCTAAAGTCTATGTACTTTCCATAAGACTAGTTGTTGCTATACTATATAACATTATCTATTCTAAAATCTTCTATGACTTTCTCTATAACACATAATCATGTGACCTGTTACCATGATATATATGACTGTCATGTGTGATATTACATTATACTCCATTGTTTTTTTTTAATCAACAATTTATTACACAAGGTATAAGGGCAGACTATAGTAGCTACCTTATAACTATGTTATATAGAATGGATGCAATAGAGAAATAGATAAAGAGAAAGAGAAAGAAGAAATGACAGAATAAACTAAATGTCTACTAATTGAGCAGAAAGACCACTTTGTTATGTAATACTTTCTCTGAAGGAGAATGTACTCAGGTTGTATTTGAGGAAAAAAACAAACTGACTAATAGTAAATATATGAATAACATCTGTTTGTGAATGCTTTTCCTTACTAATACACTTCTAAATAGTAGACTATACTGTGTAATAAGCTCCTTAAGAGCTTCCAACAATACTATTCATCCTAGATGATGTACCTTTCAAGTCAAATTTTACAACTGAAGACACCAACTAATACTCATATTGCTAGCCTTTCCTAGGCTGCTAGAACTCTCCAAAACTTGTCTGAAAGTAATAGTAAGTACTAATGACACTTACTTAATAAAATAGAAGTTAAACTGCTCTCAAGTAGGAGAATTTAGATAAAAAACCTCTCTTTTACTCATGGCTTATGTATTTAAAAAAATATAGAAAATGGAATTAGAAAATGGAGACTAAAATTATAAGAAAGCTCTCTGAGGTCTTGCAAGCACATAGTAGTCTCTTTACTTGCAACCTGACATCAAACCAATTATTGTTTTCTGCTTGTTAGTGCCCATTCCATTCTTCCTTTACTCTTTTTATAGATCATTCCTACTCATGAAGCTATTCTAGACTCCATTAGCTTCCAATATGCCTTATCTAACTATCTGAATGTTTGTAACTATGTAAAGTGTTCTTATAAGTACTTATATTTTATAGCTAGTCTTTTATGAGTACAGTGATATTTCTTATTCCTAAAGACCTTATCTTTCTGAGATCTGGTTTGATCAATGGCTACCACACTGTCTCTTGAGTAGGTGTCCACTCCTAGTCAGTATTTGCTTGAGAGAATCTAAGACATTATCTAAGAGTATAAGGTCTTCTTGCTAATGTCTTTAAAGAGTATGTGTTTTCATGAAAAAGTATTTTCTAGTGTAACAGTAGTGATAGTACTCTTCAGTGAGTCAAAGGCTGCTTACTGTGCAGAGCTCCAAATCTACATACTGTTACTTTCTATGATGTCAAAAAGTAATCTAGCAATATCAGAAAAGCCTAAGATAAACCTTTAGTAAAAGTTAGTGAAATCCTGCAACTCTATATGAGTAGTTAGTATAGGCCAGTTACAAACTCTGGCTATCTTGACTGGGTCTATCTCAACTTAATCAACTAAGCCCAGATATTTAATGCATGGCTTGTCCAATTCACACTTCTTAGAATGAAAAAACAGCTTGTACTCAGCCAGAATCTCCAAAACTTTACAGACTGCCTTATGGTGCTATTCTTCTAATATCTAGATGAAGATCAAAATATTGTCTAAATACACTATCATAATATCTTCCACTATGAGATCCTGAAAAATATCATTCATCATAGTTTGGAAAGTAGCAGAGCTGTTTGTTATGATAAAGAATATTACCAAGGGTTCAAAAAGACTACAGTTTATGTAGAAGTAGGATACAGCCTTCCACTCATCACTGGGCTTGATGCAGACATTGGTGAAGCTTCAGCACATGTCCAGCTTAGTAAAGTACTGAGTATTCTTAAGTTTTGTCATAAGCTTGGAAATTAATGGTAATAGATACTTGTTCTTGATAGTGAGTGTATTGAGATTCTGTATTATGACTTTAAGTCTAAGAGTTAGGACAAAAGAGAAAACTTGTATTGTTTAACATAAGAGAACTCAGTAGTAGAGTTCCAGTACAAGTGAGTCTATTCTATATACCTTTAGTGTATAGTTTATATGCACTTTACATCTAGCCTACCCTAAATATTATGAGTCATATAATGGAGAAAAGTTGAAATAGAATAAGAGAACCTTAAATAATGGGAGAGAAATAAAAAAGAAACAATTCACTATTTTTAAGCCTGACATTCTAATAATCTTGCACCAAGTATAAGAATCCATTTTTTTTCTTAATAAAAATACCAGCACAGCCATGAGAGACTTTAAGAGTCATATTTAGCCAGTGTGGAGATTCTTCACAATAAACTTGTCTAGCTTGGACTACTTTGCAGAGGATAGAGAATATATCTCTAACAACTTGGGTTCTGTACTAGAAATAAGCTCAATAGTATAATTCCATTTGCAGTGGTCTGGGAGAATATTGAAATCTTCTTGAACAAAGACTGACTTAAAATACTATACATATAGGAGGAGAACTGAGGCTTTATCTAAGGCTTTATTCTTATGAAAAATTTCCAATAATTACTAGGAGAAGATGGCAGTTATGCATAGGTCTAGTTTGGATTATTTAGGGAGAATGTATATTAGATAATAATGATATCCCAGTTCTTCTATATACTGCATATTAGTTCTTAGAGAGCTTCCTACATCTTCAGAGTCTTCTGCTAAGTTAGAAAAAGGACTAGACTTATATATTTTAGAGTATGTATCTGGTGTTTCTTGATCTTCCAAATGTCTTGACAACCTGAACTGTCAGAGTTGTAGATGATGGACTTAACTTTATTCTCTTACTCTTTATTTTTCTTTTCATTTTTCATTTATTTTATCTTATTTTTGGATCTTGTTTTTATTTTTATTATCTTGAACTTAGATAAAGGTGTATGATATAATATTATGTGTGATATTCACATAAGTCACAAAGCATGACACAGGTCACATCATGATGTAACATAGAGAAGAACATAAAAGATTCTAGAATAGGTGATATTATATAGTATGACAATAATATAGACTTTAAAGTAGATTAGTTGTAATATGTATACAGACCACAGTTTAAAGTATGTAAGTTTAAAGTATGTAAGGTAGACTAACTTGTACTTGGAACTCTATTGAGTTCTCTTATATTACTCAATATAAGAATATACTTTTGTCTTAACTTTGAGATTTAAGTTATAATATAAACAACATATGAGACATCTTGTCATCATGACTTCTTTTTTTTACTAGTTAATCTTAGTGTTGTAGCAACCACTAGACACTCAAGGTCCAATGATCTCACAACGAGTAAATCTCTTAAGCGGATATCTAGTGGGAATTTACAAGAGAACTCGACAAGGAGTCTCTGCTTAATTAGAGTCCTATATATACAAAGTCCTCATGGTCCATGCTACTAATAATTAACCCTGCCCTTATGTCCATGCTTCTTCCTTATGTTCACCTCAAGATTGCCATATTGTATACATGTGTCCTGACGTCATCTTCTAGATCCTTCCACCACCTTCTAAGCCTATGACATCACATTATGTGATATGTCATGTGACTGCAGTGTCACATGCCTCTTCATCATCCAAAAGAAAAGAAAAGGAAAAAGAAAACAAAATCTCTATAAAGTCAGAAAATAAAAGAAAAAGAAAATAAAAATTGTTCATGTCCAAAGTGTCCCATAACACTTAGGGTTATATGCCTCTAGCCAAGTAAAGCTGAGAATAATATCTTGTTTACCCAAGCTAGAAATATGTTATAATTTAAGACTTAGTATTTAGTTAAGAAAAGAATCTTGTATAAAGTTTATTTAAGAAAACTTAATAGAATTCCTAGTATAGAGTATCTATCCTATATATGCTAGCTGGTAGTCTGTACAAGACTAATGTTAGATACAGTCCACATCTTGTTATCTAAAATCTAATAAGACATCTTGGAAGTCTAAATATATTAGTTAACATGTTATTTGAGAACATAGAAGATAAGTCTTCAGCTTGTATGCTGTATCTTTACTAGTTACACTGGCTGCATATTTCAGAACTGGACTCATGAAACTTACAAGTGAAAACTATCAGAGAGTGGTAAGGTATGTCATTGCCAACACTAGAAGAAAATATCAATTTTAGTCAATTTTCAGGATGGCTAATATAGTGTAAACTACTGAATTATATACTAGGTATGCTATCTAAAGTAGTTATCAAAAATAGAGATTGTTAAGCAAGTTATTCTAATTTCTAGTTATTCTTGGATGTTAGGAAATAGAGATCCATAGAGTTAGCAAGGGTTTGGTAAGGACATCTAATATTAGCAAGAAGATCTTACACTCCTGGATAATACCTTAGGCTCTCTTAAGCAGATACTGACTAGAGAGATAGTATGGTGGCCATTAAACAAATTAGACTTGAAGCCTATTAGAACAGACTTAGTAGAGTATTGTGAAATATCTAGTTATCTGCTGCTCCAGCTTGTATGTGTACAGAGGCCACTTGGTGATAACAAAAACATACCATAATACTATTTTCTAGAGAACTATAGAGAAAGTGATGTTATTCACTTGTTAAAGAGATAGGAATACTAGAACTATGCTAAAAAGTGATGTTATTTACTTAAGAAAGACTAGCTACAAGAAATATGCACTTAAGAGCATAATTGACATAGCCACAAATGTTTGGATAGTAGAATAAGGCAGGAACACAACTGATTGGAGGTTAGAAGAGTTAGAAATGTACTCTCAAGTAGAAGCAACTAGTAGAAAGACTAGAAAAGGAAAAAATTAGTACTTATGAGTAGAAAAAAAGTATTAGTGGATTGCAAATGGAGAGAGAACCATGTGCTTTTGAGACTTCAGAGAGCTTTCTTATAGTTTTGGTTTCTATTCTCTAGTTCTATTCTTTGTATTTCTAGACTAATACATAAGCTATGAGTAGAAGGAGTAAGCAAGAAAACTTCCATCCAAATACCTTTACTTGAGAGCAGTTTAATCTCTATTTTTTGAGTGAGTGAGTATCATTAGTATTTTATATCACTCTTGGATGAGTTTTGAAGAGTTCTAGCAGTCTGGAAAAAGCTGGTGAGGTGGGTATCAGATAGTATCTTTAGTTGTAAGGTTTGACTTGACAGATGCCTTTAGGGTACATTATCTAGGATAGATAGTGTTGTTGGAGGCTCTTAAGAAGCTTTGTAATATATTTACTAGATTTTCCAAAGGAACTTGTTACATAGTATAAGGTTCACTATTTGGGAGTATTTTAGTAAGAGAAAGTATTCACAAGTGGATGTTACTTGTATATTTCTTTTTATATATTATTGTTTCTACATCTTTTATCAATTCCTGAAGCTAATATCATCTTCTTTGAATTTTTTAGTGTGTAGTTAAGGACTAGTGTTGTATAGTTCTTGTTGTACCCTAGCATAACTTCTTTTCTACTTGATTCTATCACTAAGATGGAATGGAGATATGTGATCCACACTGGAAGAGGTTGAAGAGTGCAGATGAGGGAGAAAAGGTTATCTGTAGGTTGGAATAGATGTGGTCAGAGCAAAATGTAACAACTAATACTAACTTATCTTAAAAACTATACATTATTCATAAGGTCAATATGTAGTAATCTTATATGCTAAGTCTACTTATCCAAAAGACATATCATTGCAGTGGTGATGTCACCCAAACATGTCTGACAAAAGCTTATCTTTCCTATAAGATATTTTTATAACAGTAATGCTCCTACTGAACTCAGTTTTCTCTATTGGAGTTCTCTTATCTGATTTCTTTTAGTGTTTTACTACTGAAGTCTCTACTTGGGGCTGTATACTGAAACCTACAAACATCTCCTAATTATCTGATCTATATATAAGACTAGTAGTTATACAATAATTCACTAGTCTGATAATCAACAAAGATAAACTCTATTGAACTTGATTCCTGGTGTTCAATAGCAATATACTACTATTAGCACTCAACTTCTTTTTGGACTTCCTCAAGTTATTTGGAGTTGTGATTATATAGTAGACAAATGGTATACTACATAAGCTGAAACTAAGGTTGTTCTAACAAATTTGCATCACTGAGTCTCTTGTATGGAGTTTCCACACTCTATACATTTCCAAACCAACTTCACAGGCTTTTGCCTCTTAGTGTAAATCATATTTGACAGATAAATATATTGTATGACATCATTATTCTAGAATCTTTTATATCTTTCTATGTATTATATAATTGTATGATAGTGACAGTGACATGTGTGACCAACTTATAATAGCTGTCACAATATAATATTATGCTATAACTCTGATCCTAAGTTCTAAATATGAGAATAAAATAAAAATAAAAATATTTTGAAAGAAAACAAAGTCTACTGTTTTCAACTCTAACAAGACAGCAAGTAAGATCTGCTTAAAGTGTGACTAATACTGTAGTACTATATCTATAACCTTAGATATTCAGCTATCTTTGTTTGAAGTACTATCTATATTGTATATTGTATATAGGTATAAGCCTTGTGTTATAGACCAACTGAATAGGACTCTAATATACTTAGGTATACTTCTGCATCTGTAATCATTTACACACAGATTAGCCTCTTATATTTTATCTTTTAGTAATTTATCATCTAGATTTCTAGTCATTTTATATCCTAGAAACTGTCTCTATAATGTCTTCTTAGTTATCTACTACATTACAACTGTATTAGCCACAGTTCCAACTACAGACTTAGTATATGAGACCTAGTAGATATTCTGTAGTCCCTAGTCTGGAAATTGACTAAGCTTTGTCTAAACCCTAACCAAGAACTACCTTTTATTCCCTTCAACTAATTCTTAGCTAAAGTTCAATTAAGAATTCTTTTCTCACTACTCCCTGATCTTTCTGAAGTTCTAACTATACAACAAGTAGTGAGTATAATATACAAGTTGAGGCCAAGGTTATTATTCAAGGTTACATTGCCCATTTATAGATAAGCTTCCAAGCTTGATCTGTAACCTGGATACTTACTTAACTTCATGGATTCTCATATCCATTTTCTGGATAAGTTTCCATACTTGATCTGACTCTATATATCTGCTGAAATGAGTTCCATCCCATCTTCTGTCTATTTTTTTGACATCTTGAGAGCTTGCAAGTATTCAGGTTGTATTTCTCTATGAAGCTTCAGTTGATTTCTGTAGCATTCAAGTCAACTAATGCATGTATGATACAGATTCAGTATCATCAGTAGTCTTTAAAGTGATAGAGAGATATAGGAAGGTTCTACAGATATCAAGAGCATTGATAACTGGATATGGTGGAAGTCTTTTATTTCACCTAGGGTATTTAGTAAGGGCCACAGAAATTACAGGTGGATAAACAGGTGTGTCAGAGAGGTTACTGTCATTATTAGTATATTCCTCTACTTCAATTACAATGAATCTGTTTACTAATAACTGGGATGTACAATTTGCCATTCACTCTACACAAAATCTTGTTGATTAGGGTCTTTACTAAAATCATCCAGCTCTGTGGTCTCTAGCTACTGTATTACTTCAATATTCTTTAACACATTTAGGTCTTTTATCAATTCTTCTCATTTCTCAACAGTTAACTACCAAATATCCAACCTTACTGGACATTTGCAGACTATGTGGTTTAGATTTCCACAGTAGTAATATTTCTTAGTAGGTCCAAGCTTTTCACAAAGAACTCTACCAACAGATGGCTTCAAACACTTCTAAGCTATATACATAAAGTATTTCTTAAAAGCCAAGAATCAATCTTCTTCTAACATAAAAATTTACTAGTACTTACAAATTAGCTTTCTTAGCTGATCTATAGTATCTTGCTTCTCATTTATAAGTTTGGGGATCTTGAGCTTTAGTCTTTTTAAAAACTGCTTCTAGTTGCTAGTTTTAAACTTGAAGTTAGACTACTTATCACAAATGTTCAGATCAACATAGAATACCAACCAATTTAGTTTATCTGCAGAATTAGAGATATCTGTTATTTTGAATAATTGTTTCACAATTTTTAAAAAGTCTCAATGAGTCTTTGGCTGCTTATCTCATTTTAGAGTACTTAGGCTTATAAGCATTGGCATGTTTGGTTTGGAAGGCACTTTAGCCTTTTTATCTCTTTTTTTCTTATTTTAGACTTAGTAAAAAGAAATGATATTGTAACTCTTATATAACTTATAATATTTAGGATAGATTAGATGTAAAGTATATACAGACTATGCATTAGAGGTATATAAACTCACTTGTACCAGAAACTCTACTGAATTTTCTTATGTTAACTAATACAAGGTTTTTTTTTTACTTTTTATCACTTGAGTTTAAGTTGTAATACTTCGATTCTAACTAGTATTTTCAAAATGTCAAAATATCCAAAAAATGCCAGACTAAAGGATCACTTTTGGTTGTTAATAAATGGATCCAGTTTTTATTACTCAGAAAGTTCAAAGTTGGAGTTCTGTATTGAAAAGGTTATCTAAGATAGAGAAATAAGTCAAAATTATAATTTATCCATCTATGACCACTTCTTCTCAAGAGTAACCTTTTTGGATTATCAAGAGGAGTGGTTTCACTGGCTCAATTGGCTGCAGAGATTCATTAGCCCCTGATTTTTATTTTTATAGGAATTTCTACTTGAGAGAGAGAAATAGTAAAATTTAAATTTGTTGCAATAAAAGTAAAATTGTTGAATAACTAAAAATGAAATGATTTCTTTAAACTAAAAGTCTCCTTACAATGGGCTTTAGATAACAGTGGTCAAGTATAGATACTTCTGAGATATGCTGGTGCTCAGCTACTTCTCTCAAATAATGCTAGAGAATGCCTAAGGTCTTGTTGGTGAAAATGAAGTTCATAAAATAATTGTTATGACTTAGGTCTCAAAGTTAAGATGAAAGTATACTTTTATATTGAGTAATATAAGAGAACTTGATTAAGTTCTAAGTACAAACTAATCTACCATATATACAACAGTCCATAGTTTGTATGCACACTCTAACTAATCTACTCTAAAGTCTATATGCTCTTTATAAGGCCAACATACTATTGCCATACTATATAATATCACTTGTTCTAGAATCTTTTACATCCTTCTCTGTGTCACATGATAGTGTGACCTATAACTGTGATATGTATGACTACTATATGATAGATGTCATATCTTGTGACTTGTATGTGACCATCATGCATAATGTCACATTACACTCTTTGTCTAAGTCTAAATTGAGAAAATTGAAATAAATGGAAAAAATGGAAAAGTAAAATAAATAAAACCAAATCCATCATTTACAACTCTGATAATAATCACTTTGAGCAGATATAATATAGAAAGTAGAAAAAGAAGAAAGAGATTGAGATATGAAGTAGGTAATCTGAGACTACCAAACTTGTGATATGTCAAGATCCCTAAGAGGAGATTCTATTTAGCTATCAGAACAACTAGTAGGATTTGTAGAGTTTTGCAAAATTTTACAACCTTCAGAAAGTCTTAAGAGAATAGAATGAGAACTTCTGAAGGCAGTAACTATTCTAAATACTACTAGAGTGCATTCCAATCTGGTGAAACAGCACTGATGTAACTAAAGAATAATAGTAATCAGATAACCAGAAACTTTTATAGAAATATCTAGAAAAATTACCAGAAAAAAAGGGGCTGTCATTAGTGATGATTAAAAGGGAGTAATATTGGAATATTGGGCTATATTGCAAGAAATGACTACAGAATATAGCAGTGTTACACTGGAAAATGCTTTTTTGTAAGAAAACATACTATTATTGCATTTTTAAGCATTTAAAATCTATTTAGAAGTATTAGTGAGAAGAATTGATGCTTCTAGATGATACTTTAGGTTTTCAAGTAGATACCAACTCAAGAAATAGTGTAGTAGCTATTAAACAAACTAGATTTTAGGAAATAAGGTCTTTAGAGACAGGAAATGTCACAAACAGAATGCAAAAGACTAGCTATGAAAAAAGGCCACTCACAAGCAAGGTTAAAATCACCACAAATGTTTGAATAGTAAAATTAGAACAGGAACATGAGTAATCAGAAGCTGGAGAAGCCAGAAATGGGCTTGTAAGTATGAACAATTAGTAGAAAACACCAAAGAGAAAGGGAATCAGTACTTATAAGCAGAAAAAGGCTATTAGGCTAATGTTGGTATTATGCCAGAAAAATAATAACATTCTGTAGGTGTTTTGATGCCTTTAGATCTTTTCTGAATAGAAAAGAGTGCTTGTGAGCACTTTGAGATAACATCTCAATATCTCTCAAGTCTTCTAAACTCAAGAGACAGTGTAATAGCCATTAAACAAACTAAACTTTGGACTTGGAGTCTATTAGGATAGACTTAGCAGAGTATTGTAAAATGTCTAGCTATCTGATACCCTAGCTTGCATATACACAGAGTGTCACATCCTGATGCAGTCTCATCCAATCCATCCAACTATATCATAAATAATACTTTCCTAATATCTAATCTGTTCAAAACATCTGTGAAAGAGAGTATTTTCCTTCTTATCTACTTATCTTCCTCCAGTATAGATCTACCTGGTTTCTTTTCATGTCTGATCACTCTATAACTGATCATATAGTTCTTTATAATATTTATAGAGCTCCAGACTCTATTTCTAAAGACTTGAATATACTTAGAGTAGTTACCTGTCTCTTCTAATCTTCTAATATAGTCTTAGTTACTAAGTACCAGTATTTAAGATGCCTAGATACTCTGTATTTCCTCAGATTAAAATCAACTAGTATAGTGCACTATTCTGAGTACTTGTTATGATTAAAGACTCAAAGTATTTAAGTCAATAAAAGAATCTTATATTAGTATTAATATAAGAAAACTTGATAAAATTCCAAAGTACAATATATCTATCTTATATATGCTGGACTATTGGTCTATGCTATACTAAACCTAGTCAAGCATATGTAAAACACACTATATAACATCACTATCCTAGAACATTCTATGTTCCTCTCTCATGTTATATGATCATATAACTATGACTTGTATGACTTGATATATAACAGTTGTGAAAATCATGTGTAATATCATGTTAAACCCTAATTTTAAGTTAAAAGGAAAAATAGATAAAATAAAAAATAGAAAATAGGAAAAGAAATGAAAATAAAATAAAATCTATCATTTATATATACCTACTGCAATATGTAGAGACATAGCATATCTGCTAAAGCCAAGATCATCCACAGTCTGTATTTGTATATGTCAGATGATATTTCCATACTCTTCTAATATTTTCCATAATTTTCTACAGATAGTTTCCTCTTCTGAGCATGTTGCTTATCTGATATAGAGATCACTTATGTTATGGTGCACTTGGACACTAACATTTTTCTTTTCTTTTATTTATTTTTCTTGATTTAATATTTTTTTCTTTTAATTTTTCTTTTCTTTTCTTTTATGATAAAGAGGCACATGACTGCAGTCACATGACATATCACATGATGTGAAGTCATAAGCCTAAACTCTAGAAGAAAGAACTAAAAGAATGACATTAGTATACATGTATATAGCATGGTGTTCTTATGGAAGATATGAGGTTGATGCATAGATTACACATGGACATTAAGGTAGGGTTATTTATTGTTAGTATGAACTATGAGCACTTTGTATAAATAGTATAGGAATGCATCAGGAACTCCTTGTCAAGTTCTCTTGTGATTTCCACAATGATATTCTATTAAGAGGTTTACTTCTTGTGTTGCTATTAGTGTTTGTCACTAGTGGTTGCCACAACAACTTGTTGATAACAAAAACATACCATACTATGGTTCTTTAGAGAGATATAGAGAGTAGAATTTTGTTTGCTTATAAAAGAAATAGAAACACTAGAATTATACTAGAAAGTAATGTTATTTGCTCACAAAAGAAATAGAAATACTCAAATTATACTAGAAAGCAATGCTATCTACTCATGAAAGGAATATAGATACCAATAAGAACCTGAAAGTGAAAGATCAAAGAAAAAACAGGCTGGAAAGTAACTCATAAGTAGAAGCAACTGGTAGAAATACTGGAAAAGAAAAGAATTGGCATTCACAAGTAGAGAATGGATGCTAGACTAATACCAGGTTGCTAATAAAGAGAGAACCATATGTTTCTGATATATTAGAAGTCTTTTTTATTCTCTATTCTCTATTTTAATTCTTTATATTTTTAGACTAACATATAAGCTATAAGTGGAGGAGAGACAAAGAGAGAACTCCTATCTAAAAACCCTCACTTATGAGTGGTTTACTTGCAATTTCTCAAGTGTGTGTTATTAGTACTAAGCTATTCCTTTTGGACAAGTTTAAGTAGCCTGGGAAAGACTGGCAAGGTGAATATCAGTTGGTATCATCAGTCATAAGGTTTGACTTAAGGGATACCTTCAGGATATATCATCTGGGATAGATAGTATTGTTATATGCTCTCAAGAAGCTATGCAATATATTCATTAGATTTTCTAGGGAGTTTATTACACAGTATAAGGTTCACTACTTAGAAGTATGTTAGCAAGGGAATACATTTGCAAGCAGATGTTCTTTATTCTTTTCTTTTAACAATATTTATAATAATATCCTTTTACATTTATAAGTACCCTTTTAGGAATCTTATATGTTCTATTCTTCTGTTCTATTCTTGTTTCCATCTCTTCTATAAGTTTTTAATACTGATATCATTCTATTTAAATTATTTAGCATACAGTTAAGAGCTAGTGTTGCATAGTTCTTGTTGCACTCTAATAACAACCTCTTTTCTACTTGACCTCTGTCACTACCCCTATAACTATAGGTGTTCCTCTTCCACTTACTACAAGACCTCTATCTCTGATAAATACTCCTACACTAAGAAACATCCCACATTACTCTTGATCCCATATACCATCACTACTAGACTTCAGTAATAATTAGCAGACTAGAAGAACCTTTCTGAGTTCCTGTTTCTTATATATCTGCTTATCTGCCAAAATATTTACCTACAATCAAGACAAGATCCACTAGGCCTTGTCCTTCTTTAGAAATAGCCACACCTCAAAATAATCAGAGGATATCTTTTACAAAAAGTCATCTACAGATACCTTCCCTATCACTACTTGGCCCAAGTTCAAACAGTTCTTTCAAGAGCACTTCTTTCTAGTCAATACTACTGTAGAGGCTATCAACAAACTTGAAGGAACAGCATATTACCAGAAGATTCATGCAGTAGATTATATAGATGAGTTCCAAACCTTGATATTCAAAGCTAGCTATACTGATCCTCACATAATAGTTGTCAAATTCCACTGCAGCCTTAGAACTGCAATCTAGAACCAGATCACAACTCTACTAGTAGAAAGAATAAAAAACAGATCTCTCAGCCTCATTTGATACTGTGAAATGAATAGACCAGGCCTGACAAGCCAACAAAGCCTTTTAGTTGACCTAGCATAATGATCTAGTATCCATCTTCAACCTCTAACCACTGTAGGGTTCTTCAGTCATTTCTATATCTAGACAGCAGCCATCTACTACTATATCAACTCTATACCAGCCACTACCAGTACTTCTTCCTAGTATTCCTATAAATATGAATACTGCTTGGAAATCTTACCTTACTCATGACATTCTAAGACTGAGTCTATTAAAAGAGATAGACAAGTTTGGAAGAAGTAGGGTAGAAGACTCTTATTATAAGAAGAACTTTGGAAGTTTATTCTAAGGTAATGCTTATGTAATAATATCAGTAGTGATCTTATCTATATCTCTTGATCTATTGTTGCATGCCTATCTGTCTCTTTTCTCTTTATTAATTATCATGCTTAGACTTTATTGGATAATCATATCTAATAGTTTATACTGTAAGTACTGTATTATGTGATAGACTATCTTCTATAGTATATATAAGAGCTTGTATGAGTAAATTTACTCTCACCTAAATATTAGTCTAACTTAATAAGTGAGATTCTCTCACACTTATAATCTCAAGCATATTATCTAGAAAGTAGTAGTGCTTGTCAGTAGAAAGACTATTGTTTGAGCTCTGAAGCAAATCTCTGTAGTCATGTTAAATGATGTAGAGAGTCTGTAGTAAGTAATTAGCATATTACATAATATGTATGAGAAATAAGAAAAAGGTTGGAAAATATATAAACAGGCAGTCTAGGACATTCTGGACAATATAAAGTTACTTCTGCAAAGTTAGGAAGCATTCTTAAAAGAGTATTCAGTGACCACACTTAGTTTTTAACCTAGTATCAACATAGGAATGCCCTCATAAGCACTTTGGAAGTATTTCTATTGTTTTGTAACTAATTACCTATTTCTTGAAAGATAGTTTGCTTTCAGAGGACAAAGAAGAGAATCTAGAGAAGGAAAGAATCCCACTTTTAGCAGTAGAAAAAACTGTTGGCCACTTGTGAGAGGAGCACCAGCATAAGTCTCTATATAAAAGAATGCTAAAGATGGCTGTAGCTACAGATTGTCTATTCATACTAGCTAGGCACTTAGACAATTCTAAAAGAAAAAAACATCTTATAAAATGAAAGCTCTGATAGAAGAAGAGGTTAATCTGGATAAAATATTGGAAAGAATGTTAGAAGGAGAGATGAGAGTGATATCTAAGAAACCATGAGTATTTTCTTCTAAACTATGAGCAGTATTAAAAGAAGTGCTGACTAGCAAACAAGAAAAAGAGAGTTTAGATGAGAGTACTTATGAGTAGCTAGTCTGTTATATCTTATTCCAGCCATATCTTTCCCAACCTATAGATAACATCTTTTCTCTTATCTGCACTTCCCATTCTCTTCCAGTGTGGATCAGCTACCTTCATTCTATCTCAAACATCCTTACTAGACTCTTGTCAATTCTATAGATCTCCATCTCTGACATCTGAGGATTACTAATATCTAGAATAACCTGCTTATCAGTTTCTATTCTCAATAGCTACCCTAGGTAATATACTTAGTATACAAACTGGTAGTTTACACTGTAATAGCTTATCCTGAAAATTGACCAAAACTAACACTAATTTCCAGTATTGGTGATAACACACCTTGCCACATTCTAGTAGTCCCAATCACCTAAGTCCCTAAGTACTCTTTTAAAATATGCAAATAGTATAACTTGTAAAGGTATAGTATATAAGCTAAAGCCAAAGGTTATTTTAATCCTATCTTCTGTATTCTCAGATAACATATAATAACTTATTTGGACTTTCAAGAGACCTTATTGGACCTTGGATAACAAGGTATAAATCATATCTGTTATGACCTTAAGCTAGAGCTCAGGTTGCACTAAGGCAAAGATTTGAGAAGGAGTAAAGGGATTTAATAAGTGGTAAAGCATAAGGATACAGAATAGTATCTATGCTATATATACAAGTAGTACATGAGGAAACAATGTGAAGTCCATGAAGTAAACAAGTCATAAGACATGAGGAGACAGTAAGAAAAAAGCAAGGTTAGAGC
>Ga0157363_1001511_pt1 | contig 19485 bp, 18 predicted proteins | sample AttsexASBM1_FD_111477 | JGI IMG/M metagenome (GOLD analysis project Ga0157363, IMG submission 111477) | Fungus gardens microbial communities from leaf cutter ant in Ribeirão Preto, State of São Paulo, Brazil - Atta sexdens ASBM1 | ecosystem: Host-associated > Fungi > Mycelium > Unclassified ... | reverse complement strand
GAACGCACCCGCGCGTGGGGCATCACCTCACCGGTCGATCCGCTCTATAACAACGATCTGGAAGGGCAGTACGGTAATAACCCGACAGCGGCGAACAAATTACTGGATGAGGCCGGATGGCAAGCGCGCGATGGCGAAGGCTTTCGCAGCAAAGACGGTCAGCGTCTGAGCATTGAAGTGATTCAGGCGCAGGCCACGGTGCGCGATCAGCGCGATGTGCTGTTGCAAGCGATTCAGGCGCAGGCGCGTCAACGTCTTGGCGTGGAGATCAAACTGCGTTATGTCGATTCCGGCTCCTATGCCGACGTGCGCAACAGCGGTCACTTTGGTTCGATTGCCAACTCGAATACCGAAACCGACGGCATTGATATCGAAAATCACTACCGCCCGGTGAAAGCCGGTGGCGCCATCAACTACAGCCGCGTTAATAGCCCGGAAATCAACAGCTGGCTCGATCAGGCCGCCGCCACGCTTGATATCAATCAGCGCCGCAAATACTACAGCCAGCTCCAGCACTATGCCCTGACGCAGCAGGCGTTGGCGATTCCACTCTATGAACCGGAAGACCAAATCGCCGCCGCCCGCTACGTGCACGGCGTGGGCTTCCGCAGCTACAAACAGATGCCAGAAAACGCGTACGACATCTGGCTCAGTGATCATTAATCAGGAGGCGAAGATGAGTCTGGAAAGCATTGTCACCCGCACCCCGCGACCGCGTCGGCCTGCTCTCTGGCGCAGTGAGTTATCGCGCCGCATTGTTGGTCGTCTGCTTGGCGGCGTACTGGTGCTGTGGGCCGCCGTGTCGCTGGCTTTTCTCGGGGTGCATCTGGCACCCGGCGATATTGTTAGTTTGCTGATTGGTGAACAGCTACGCACCCCGGCGATTGAAGCGGCAATTCGTGCAGAATGGGGATTGAATGAGCCACTGTGGTGGCAATATCTGCATTACCTGTGGCGCGTACTCCATGGCGACTTTGGTCGCTCTTATATGCTCAACACCGAAGTCAGCCATCTGCTGGCTACCCAGCTGTGGCCGACCATCAAACTCACGCTAGCGGCACTGCTGGTGAGCATTTTGTTTGCGGTGGTGATGGCGGTTGCAACGGCTCATCGTCGCATCGGCCGTCGAGTGGCCAACAGCGTTGAACTACTGCTGGCGTCTACGCCGTCATTCTGGATGGGCATCGTGCTGCTGTTTATCTTTAGCTTCACGCTGCGCTGGTTCCCGGTGGCAGGCGATCGTTCACTCTCCTCACTGGTGCTCCCAGCGCTGGCATTGGGACTGGCACAAGGGGCGGTAATCGCCCAACTACTGCGTCGTGAACTGGAGCGTGCACTGGATGCACCCTTTACCCTGACGCTGCGTGCCTGGGGCGTAGGGGAAACTACCATTCGTTTGCGACATGCGCTGCGTCATGCCGCGCTTCCCGCTGTGACCTTAACCGGCTGGCTGGTGGGCGGATTACTCAGTGGCGCAGTGATTACCGAACAGGTATTTGGTCGCCCTGGCCTCGGCAAACTCACCGTCGATGCGGTGCTGGCCAAAGATCTGCCGGTGGTGCTGGCGGTGGCGATACTCTCGGCGCTGATCTACGTGGTGATGAGTACGCTGGTCGATATCTTGTCGCTGTGGATCGATCCGCGTCTGCGTGGGGAGAACAAATCATGATTGCGGCCTTGCAACGTCTTCCCTTGTCACTGCCCACCGCCGTGTGGCTGGCAATTCTCTACCTGGTGTTGCTGGCGGTGGCGGTGATTGCGCCGGGCGTGCTGACCCATAGCGATCCGTTGCTGGCCGATCCGGTTAACGCGCAGTTAGCCCCTTCTGCTGCCCACTGGCTCGGCACCGATCAGCTGGGACGCGATCTGCTGACGCGCGTGATTTACGGCAGCCGCTATTCGCTGCTGATCAGCGTGGCGGCAATGGCATTGGCGGTACTGTTTGGCACCTTGCTGGGCCTGATTGCGGCACTGGCACGTGGGGTGATCGATGAGCTGCTGAGCCGCGCGGTGGATGTGATCTCCGCCTTCCCGGATCTGCTGCTGGCACTGATGCTGATCGCGTTTACCGGTCCTGGCAACAACAACCTGATTATCGCGCTCGGTGTGGCTTCCGTGCCGCGCTTCGCCCGCGTGGTGCGTGCGCAAACCTACACGGTAATGACCTCCGGCTACGTTGAGCAGGCACGCACCTTTGGCTTGTCACGCTTCACGTTAATCACCCGCCATATTCTGCCGCACGCCATCGCGCAGGTGCCGGCCCTCGCCACGCTGGGACTCGGCACCGCCATTATCGGCACCGCCGGTTTGAGCTTCCTTGGCATGGGACCGCAACCGCCGACCGCCGAATGGGGCCTGATGCTGGCAGAAGGGCGTAACTATCTGCGCAACGCCTGGTGGATCGCAGTGTGGCCCGGCGTGTTTATCACCCTGACCGTGATTGCGGTAAATACCTTAGGCCGCCACTGGCAGGCTCGTTTTGAAGGAAGAAGCGCATGAGCCAACCCTTTATCGATATTCAAAATCTCAGCATTCGTTTTGGTCCGCAGCAGGTGGTGAAGAACCTCAACTTACAAGTGTGGCCGGGTGAGTCAGTGGCGCTGGTGGGAGAATCCGGCTCGGGTAAAACCCTGACGGCACGCAGTTTACTGGGCCTAATGCCGGACGGCGCGGTGCTGACCGCCGATCGTTTTACCATTGATGGACGTGATATGCGTCAGGCCACTCGCTATGACTGGCACGCGCTGCGCGGACGTCGCATCGGCTATGTGTTGCAGGATGCGCTGGTCTCGCTCGATCCACTGCGCCGTATTGGACAACAGCTGAGTGATGCGCTCAACGCGGCGGGACATCGTGAGGCGATTGAGGAAAAGAGCCTGGCTCTGCTGAAAGCGGCAGGTATTCACGATGCCGAAAGCCGGCTGGCACGCTATCCGCATCAGCTATCCGGCGGCCAACGCCAGCGTGCGCTGATTGCCACCGCGCTGGCAGGGAGCCCAACGTTATTGATTGCCGATGAACCGACCACCGCACTGGATATGACCGTGCAGCGCCAGATTCTGCAACTGCTGGCTCAGCGCCGCCGGGAAGGGCATGGCTTGCTGCTGATCAGCCACGATCTGGCGGTGGTGGCGGAACTGGCGGATCGCGTGCTGGTGATGCGCGATGGCGAAGTGGTGGAGCAGGGCCACAGTGGCCCGCTGCTGCAGCGTCCGCAACATGCCTGGACACAGCGTCTGCTACGCGCGGTGCCGACGCCTGCCACGCGCGGGCTGCGCCTGAGCGCCTCCGAACCCACACCGTTACCGCCGCGTCCAAAGCCGGGCACCACGCCTTTGCTGGAGGGCATCAATCTGAATAAAGCCTATGGCGATCGCCTGGTGCTCAACAATATCAATTTTCAGCTACATGCGGGTGAGACGCTGGGCGTAGTGGGCGAATCCGGCTCGGGGAAAACCTCGCTGGTGAAAGTGGTGATGGGCTTAACCGAACCCGACAGCGGCACGCTACAGCTGGAAGGTGAACGCTGGGATCGCCTGCCAGAGAAGGCCCGTCGCGCGCGCCGGGCCAGGCTGCAGCTGATCGCGCAGGACCCGTTTAGCTCTTTCGATCCACGCTACACGGTAGAAAAAATCATCGGTGAAAGCCTCGACAGCGTTGGCATCTATGGCGATGCGCGTCGTCAGCGTGTGCGTCAGTTGCTGGATGAAGTGCAACTGGGTGACCGCTTCCTGCAGCGCTATCCAAAACAGCTTTCTGGCGGGCAGCGCCAGCGCGTAGCGATTGCGCGCGCCTTTGCGCCGAATCCGGCACTGCTGGTGGCCGATGAGCCAGTAAGCGCACTGGATGTCTCGGTGCAGGCACAGGTGCTGGATCTGCTGGCGGAGATGCAGGCCGAGCACGGCACTGCACTGCTGTTTATTTCTCACGATCTCGGCGTGATCCAGCATCTGGCGGATCGCGTGCTGGTGATGCAAAACGGACAGATCGTCGAGAGCGGGGCACTGACCCAGGTGTTTGCCGCACCGCAGCATCCGTGGACGCAAAAACTACTTCAGGCGCTGCCGGTAATTCCCGACTGGCAGCCCGCACACGCTTAACAGGAGCATGTTATGAGTCAGACACAACGCCAGCTGCGGCTGGGTGCCATCATTCAGGGTGTATCCGGCAATATGTCGGCATGGCGTCATCCAGATGCAGTGGCCGATGCCAGCATCAATGTGGATTATGTGCTGGATCTGGCACGCAAAGCGGAGCAGGCGAAGATCGATTTCCTGTTTGTTGCCGATGGTTTGTACATCACACCTCAGTCGATCCCGCATTTTCTCAACCGCTTTGAGCCGATTACCTTGCTGTCAGCACTCTCACTGGTGACGCAGAAAATCGGTTTAGTGGCGACGCTCTCCACCTCATACAGCGAGCCGTTTACCGTGGCACGTCAGTTTGCCAGCCTTGATCAATTAAGTGGTGGTCGGGTTGGCTGGAATGTAGTGACCTCGCCGCTGGAAGGCTCAGCGAAAAACTTTTCACGCACCACCCATCCGGAGCACGATGAGCGCTACCGCGTTGCCAGCGAATATTTGCAGGTGGCAAAAGGGTTGTGGGATTCGTGGGAGCAGGATGCGTTCGTGCGCGACAAGCAAAGTGGACAGTTCTTTGATGCAGATAAGCTGCATACCTTGAATCATAAGGGCAAATATTTTGCTGTGCAGGGGCCGCTAAACGTCGGCCGCTCACCGCAGGGACGCCCGATCGTGTTCCAGGCGGGCGCTTCTGAAGCCGGCAAAGCGTTTGCGGCTGAAGCGGCAGATGCCATTTATACCCGCCAGGAGACGCTGGAAGAGGCGCGTGAATTTCGTGAAGACGTACGCCGCCGCTTAGTGGCGCGTGGTCGCGATGCTGATGATATCCGCGTGTTCCAGGGCATCAGCGTGATTATCGGGGATACGGAACAGGACGCCGAGCGCCGTTATCAGCAAACCGCTGAGCTGGTGACCGTCGATAAAGCGCTGGAGTATCTGGGACGCTACTTCGAGCATCACGATTTCACTCAGTATGCGCTGGATGAGCCCTTCCCGGAGATTGGCGATCTCGGAGCGAACAGCTTCCGCAGCACCACCGATAAGATTAAGCAGAATGCGCGCGAGCGTGGGTTAACCTTGCGCCAGGCCGCGCTGGAGGAAGCCACACCGCGTCCGAGTTTCCTCGGCACTGCACAGCAGGTGGCAGACGGATTAGCGCAATGGTTCCTGGCGGGTGCAGCCGACGGCTTTATCGTGCGTGGCGGCACACCGACTGCGTTTGATGATTTCGTGGCGCAGGTGATTCCACTGCTGCAGGCGCGCGGGATCTATCGCAGCGAATACGAAGGGGAGACCTTGCGTGAGAATCTGGGATTAGCCGAGCCGGAAAACCAGTTTGCTGCTCAACGCCGTCAGCAAGTCGTGGCTTAACAGGACAATCCGCAGTTCAGGCGAACAAAAGGAACACCCACTTTGGCCACAGCATCTTTACATCAGTAAAGGTGCTGTGGATTGCAGGCTCGCATCATCAAAAAATCTGCCGCTACAATTAAAGTGCCGTCACACCATACTCCGCAGCCTGAACTTCCCACGCTTGCACTTCATCGTAAAACGCCCGCTCTGGCACCGCAAAACCGCTGATCAGGCTCGCCGCCAGCAGATGCTGATACTTCTTATCAGTAGTGAGTTCGGTCAGTGCGCTGCGCAGATGCTCAAGCGTTTGAGCATCGGTTTTTGCTGAGGTGATTAACGGCAATGCGGCACATAGCGGGGTTTCGCCAATGATCTCTAACCCGGCCAGTTCTTCAGGATGATGAGCACGCAACAGCGCCCAGGTGATGCAGTCAATCGCTGCGATATCCGCACGTTGTTCACGCAACGCGGCCAGCGATTGACGATGGCTGCCACTTAACTGCGTATCACTAAAAAATGCGCCATCGTGTGCCAGTGGCGCTATTACATAACGCAGCGAGTTGTAGCCCGAGTGCGAGTCATCACTGTTGCATACGGCGCGGCGACCACGAAAATCGCTCAGGATGAGATTTTCATCCTCTTTGCGCGCCACCAGCCAGCTGCGATAGCGCAGTCCCTCACAGCCTTGCGCGCTGGATTGAAACGCGCCGACCAGTTGCACATCAGGCAAAGATGTTACCAGCGGATAGCCACAGGTCTGGCTTAACAGCAAATCAGCGTCGCGCCAGTGGGGTAAGAGTTCGTTGTGCCATTCAACCTCAGCCTGCACGCCGCGTTGTTTCAGCAGCGTCGTTAGCGCTACGGTCAGGCCAAGCGTCGTCGGATGATGAATATCGTACATCGGCAATGAAATGATCGGCATGCTGTGCATCCTTGTGCGTTCCCGGATGGGCGTTAACGTTGACCGGTTTGCGCCAGAAACGCATCAACCACTCGCCATATCCAGCGACGCGGAAACCGTGATTGCGCTGATGGTAGCCGTCGCGATACAGCAGATAGACTTTGCGCAAGCCGTACCAGGGCAAACCGGGCAGATCGTGATGTACAGAATGATAGTTGAGATTCAGAAATAGCAAACGCCACGGCCAGGCGGCTTCATTATTCACGGAGCGTGCCAGTGGAGCTTCTTCAGCGCGATGTTCGTAGAAAGAACGTATTTTGGTCAGCGCCAATGCCGGATAACTCACGGCAACCACGAACCACAGCGGCGATAATCCATGCTGCTGTATCCAGTAAAAAAGCCCGCCTAGCAGCGTAAAATGAACCATCCACATAGTAATAGCCGCACGTTCCCGTGCCAACACCATCACTTTCAGCGTGGCCGCAATATCCAGCAGCGGACCTAACAGCAAACGGCCGGGAAAAGTATTACGCAGGTGAATCAACCGCTGCTGCCACGGCTTGAGTTGTGCCCAGCGTTCCGGTGACAGGTAGTATGTCTCCGGATCTTCATCCGGTTCGGTCAGGGTGTGATTGCGGTGATGCGCCAGATGTGAATCGCGATACAGCCCATAGGGATACCACACCGCCAACGGCAGGGTACCAAACAGCTGATTGAGCCCTGGAAAACGCGTGGGATGGCCATGGATCAGCTCATGCTGCAGCGACATATACCAGGTGGTGAAAACAATCAGCAGCAGAGTGGTTAAAAACAGACCCAGCGTTTGCCAATAGATGACGCAGCCAAACCAGCCGCCATACACCCCGACCATCAGCGCCCAGGTGGGCAGTTCACTGCGCCACAGCCAATTGCGGCCCAGCTGATGCACCACTTCACGCTGCTGTGCATTGATATAGTCGTTTGCCATGCGGATGCCATAAACCTGTGAATCGGATGAATTCCCCGCAAGATGATTGATCACCGTGATAAACACAAAGACCGTGTTTTTATGACTTATGCAAAAAAGTTGATGAAGCGCGCGAAAACTATTGGCTATCAGTCACCTCTCGCCTGGCGTAACCTTTCTCCATCGAAACCTAATGCATCATGTGCGGGCCAGTGCGGTCCCTCTGGAGAATTTCACCATGAAAAAGATTGGCTTCTTATCCTTTGGTCACTGGACCCCGTCATCGCAGTCAGCCACCCGTTCCGCTCAGGACGTGTTACTGCAATCCATCGATTTAGCCGTGGCTGCAGAAGAGCTGGGCGCGGATGGCGCTTACTATCGCGTGCACCACTTTGCGCGTCAGTTAAGTTCACCGTTCCCGCTGCTGGCGGCGGTCGGTGCCAAAACCAATCGCATTGAGATTGGTACTGGCGTGATCGATATGCGTTATGAAAACCCGCTGTATATGGCGGAAGATGCCGGTGCGGCAGACCTGATTTCTAACGGCCGTCTGCAACTCGGTCTGAGTCGCGGATCCCCGGAGCAGGTGATTGAAGGCTATCGTTACTTTGGGTTTAACCCGAAAGAGGGTGAAACCGATGCCGATATGGGACGTCGTCACACCGAAGAGTTGCTGGAAGTGCTGCGCGGTGAGGGTTTTGCTAAACCGAATCCACAGCCGATGTTCCCGAATCCACCGGGCTTACTACGTCTGGAGCCGTTCTCAGAAGGACTGCGTGAGCGTATTTCGTGGGGTTCCGGTTCAAATGCAACGTCCATCTGGGCAGCTCAGCAGGGCATGAATCTGCAAAGCTCCACCCTGAAGGATGATGAGACTGGCGAGCCGTTCCACATCCAGCAGGCCAAACAGATTCGCGCTTACCGTGAAGCCTGGAAAGCCGCCGGACATCAGCGCACGCCGCGTGTGTCAGTGAGCCGCAGTATCTTTGCGCTGACCAATGACATCGACCGTGCTTACTTTGGTCGCAGTGGTCAGGATCAGGACTCCGTGGGCTTCCTCGATGAGAAAACCCGCGCCATTTTTGGTCGTAGCTATGCGGCAGAGCCAGATCAGCTGATCAAACAGCTGGCACAGGACGAAGGGATTGCCGAAGCCGATACGCTGCTGCTTACCATCCCGAATCAGCTGGGCGTGGATTACTGTGCGCACGTGATGGAAAGCATCCTGACCCATGTGGCACCGGAACTGGGCTGGCGTTAAAACTAAAGAGGCGCACTTTGCGAAGTGCGCCTCTTTTCTTAATTAACCCCTAACTTCCACCACAGCTTATCCAATGCGTAGTAGCGGTCGCGTTCGCTTTCGGGTTGGTTGAGGTCGCGTTTCCATGGCTTAGCCAGAATAAAGTGCAGGTTCTTCACTTCATCCTCTTGCCACATGGCGCTGTGCTGGAACGGAAGTGTTTTCAGTGCGTTGTAAATATACGGCAGCGGCAGCCAGCGATTCTCAAACACTTCATTAAGTAAATCCTGTTCAGAGAACGGATAGCGGCGTAGATCAGTGATAGCAGCGACTTTTTGCTGTAGCCAGTTAAACACCTCTTGATCCGGTTCGAGCACCAAAAAGCCACCATTCAGATAGCGGTCCAGGCTAGCAGGTGCCGCTTCACCGCGATCCTGCCAGGTGTAATGGCAATTTTCCGGCTGCCAGCTGGCGGGATAACTGGCGATTTTATTCGGATTGCAGCGACAGGCATGGCAGGCGGCCAGCGCATGATCGCCGAGGTCCAGCGTAAACAGCTCATCCATATTACGCAGCACCAGCATGTCGGCATCAAGAAATACCACGCGCTCACAGCCGGTCAGTTCCCATGCCCGCAGTTTGCTCCACACCTCGCCAAACTGGGCTGAGGCATAATGCTGTTCCAGTTCGGCATTCGGCATCAGAGGCTCAACCGGATGAATCACACAGCCTAAAGCCTGCAAATCTTCACGTGTTTCGATGTCGATCGCATCGGTCACCATCACAATCAATGGCCATGCGGTTTCGCTGCGTTTCAGTGAACGGTGCAGCGCTTTCACGCCGATAAAATAATCCGGTTGTGTCAGTAGTGTTACCCAGGCGTACATAAATCCTCCCCCGTCAAAATTCAGTCAAACAAAGCCGTGACATAGTCATTGCTAAAACGACGCTGCGGATCGAGTTGTTCCCGCACCGCGCGAAACGCATCCCACTGTGGATAGATATCCCGCCAGCTGTAGCGCTGCGGATCGTAGTATTTGCCCCAGTGCGGTCGTCCGCCTTCTGCTGCCAGCAATTTCTCTACCTCGGTGAGGAAATGCAGACCGTCCTGTGACAGCGAACCGTCATCGGCGTAATAAACCACGAAGCCAAAGAAACAGGTCGGCTGCTGATAAGCTGGACTGAGCCAGGCTTCTGATGCGCCCGTGCATCGCAGAATGATGGGGTAGTGCATGTGCGGATGATTTTTCGCATACCAGGCTTTGATTTTGCCGATAATTTCCGGTGTTTTATCCAGCGGCACGCCAATTTCCACGTTGATTTGCGGCACGGCAATACCGCGACAAAACAGCTGGTAGATGTCGCCGCTGAGGTCGGTGAAATCGCGGAAGCGCGTGACCGTACGGAACTGTTTACCGCCTTTGCCTTCAATCTGCGTATCACGATGCATCTGCGCCAGCGTCTGATCGATGGTGTCATTCAGACTGCTGTCAGTGTCATCGCCATGCTCGATCACCTCTCCACCATTGGCGTGCCACGCCTGAACATCTGCTTCACTGGCGGGGTTGGCATTCCACACGTGCATCAGGTTGTCATCCACAAACCACCAGGCTTTGCTCAGTTCATACTGCTGATTCCAGCGCGGCAGATCCTGCTCCAGCGTATCCGCAGACTCGGCAAATTTATGGCAGGTAAACAGGCGAAATGGCTGGGTGCGCAACGTTATGGCGGTCACAATCCCCAGCGAACCTAATGAGGTTTGCGCCGCAGGGAAATCACTATCGCCACGTTGAAACTCCCGCACGCTGCCGTCGGCCATAACCATGCGGATGCTTATCACTTCATCCGCCAGTGAACTCTGATCCAATCCCTGGCCATGGGTGCCCGTCGCTATCGCGCCCGCCAGCGTCTGAACGGATATCACGCCTGGCGAACAGCCTAACATGCGATTGCGCGCGGTGAGTGCGTCGAACACCTGCTGCAGCAGCGTGCCTGCCGCGAAAGTGATGCTGTCGTCATCCTCTCCCAATACGCCTTGCATGGCGCTGAGATCGAGTAACAGATCGTCGGCATTCACACACAGCATGCGGCCGGGTGATAAACGGCTGCCGATGACGCGCACTTTGCCTGTTGACGAACTCAGCAGCTGTTGCAGTTCGGCTTCGTTTTGCGGCTGATGGACTTGCTCACGCTGGCCCACCACGGTGTTTTGCGCCCAGTTCCACAGGACACTGTCGTGCTCGGTATTTTGCGGGTTGCGAAGGGGGTAAAGGAGGGAATCTCTGTTCACTACGGCGTTCCTTATACTGAGGTCTGTGACGGTCCCAAAGCTTTAAGCGTAGACCATCACAGCACTGCCCATGTTTAAGGTGCCTTGCAGATGTAGCGCAGCGTTGCGGTCACGGCCAGTTGGCGGTTACGACGGATGCTGTCCTCTTCCGTATCCTCAGGGGTGAACAGGAAGTGGAAGGTGTAGCGGTTGGCGACGTGGTGCACACAGATACTGCTCAATAAGCGGTGCACGTCCACGGTGTTCAGGCCATCAATAAAGATGCCTTGCTGCTGACCGCGCGTCAGAATGTCATCCAGCAAATCCAGCGTACTTTTGTTCAACGCTTTGATGCGCTCGGACTGCACAATATAGCGACCGCGCAACAGGTTTTCCGTACACACCAGGCGCATAAAATCCTGATGGGTGGCGTGATAGTCGAAGCTGGCTTCGACCAGTTTAATCATCGCCTGCTCGGGTTCCATCTGTGCAAGGTTCAATCCGGTTTCGTGTTCACGAATCGCCTGATAGACCTGCTCCAGCACCTCGATATACAGCTTCTCTTTGTTGACGAAGTGATACACCACCATGCGCTTAGTGGTCTGCGCGTGTTCAGCAATCTGCTCAAGGCGTGCGCCCTGCATACCGAACTCGGCGAAGGTTTTCAGGGCACCGGCAAGGATGCGTTTTTTCAGCCCTTCCGGGTCATTTTTACGTTTCGTTGTAGTGTCCGACATAGCGCTCAATAACAGGTCAATCAAAACGGCATGGTACCACAGCCGTCCTTTCACTTGTGGCGATGCGAGCGGCTGCGTGTCTTTATTCTTTTCAGGAATAGCATTCCCGGATAAATCATAATGCAGGAATAAGCATCTGCGTATACTGCGGCTATCTGTTCATCACGACAGTGTACTTTGACCGCTGCAATTATAACGATTAGGAAATAACTATGCACACACGTCTGGCATCCGCCAAAACGACACTCTTGTTAACCGCCGGCGCTTTGCTGCTGGCGAGCACTAAAGGCATCGGTGAAACGGCCTGGTAAGGATTAAGCATGACGATTTTCTCGGGTGTCGAAGCACCGTTTAGCGCGTTAACGCGTGGCGTGGTAGAGAATGCGCAAGACCTTGAACGTCTTGCTCGCGATAGCGGCAGCGTAGTGCGCTTGCAGGGCGTTTCACGTCGCTTTGGGCAAACTCAGGCGCTGCGCGATATTTCACTGACGGTGCAGAAAGGTGAGATTCTCGGCCTGATTGGCCGCAGTGGTGCGGGCAAATCGACGTTGATTCGCTGTCTGAACGGGCTTGAGCAACCTGACGAAGGCGTCATTGAAATCGAAGGCCGGAAAATTACCGGCCTGTCGGAAAAACAGCTGCAATCTGTGCGTAGCCGCGTCGGTATGGTGTTCCAGCACTTCAACCTGCTGTCGGCGAAAACCGTGGCGCAGAATGTCGCGTTGCCGCTGAAAATTGCCGGTCTGGATAAGGTGCAACGTGCCCAACGCGTGGCGGAATTACTGGAATTGGTGGGGCTGGCGGATAAGGCACAGCACTATCCGGCGGCGCTCTCAGGCGGTCAGAAACAGCGTGTTGGCATTGCTCGTGCACTGGCGGCAAGCCCGGCACTGCTGCTGTGTGATGAAGCCACTTCAGCACTGGATCCTGAAACCACCCGTTCTATTCTCGCGCTGCTTAAATCACTCAACCAAAAACTGGGTATTACTATTCTGCTGATCACCCATGAAATGGAAGTCATCAAGTCGGTGGCGCACCGCGTGGCGGTAATTGACGCGGGTGAGATCATTGAGCAAGGCCTGGTGTGGCAGGTGTTTGCGCATCCTCAATCTGAGCTGACGCGAACCTTATTGCGTGGATTGCTGCCGCAGTTGCCTGAAGTGCTGGCCGCACGGGTTACCGAGAGGAGACAGGGTGAGGCCATCTATAGCGTGCACTTTGCCGGCGAGGATGCGCAGGGCGATTTGCTGACCCGTTTTGCGGCGGCGTTGCCGGACAAGTTCCGCTTATTACAGGGCGGCATCGATCATATTCAGCACTACGCCGTGGTGCGTTTTTTTATCGCGCTTCCGGTCGCCAACGTGGCCGATGAGCAACAGATTCTCAGCTGGCTGCGCGGGCAGCAGGCGCAAGTGGAGTTAGTCGGTTATGTCGCCAGTGATGATTGATTTATTGCTCAACGCGTTGGGCGAAACGGTGTTGATGACGCTGATTTCAGGATTGTTTTCACTGGTTGCCGGTTTACCGTTGGGGCTGATTCTGGTGATGACCAGCGCAGGCGGCATTGCGGAACATCGTGGTATTAACCGGGTGCTGGGGCTGGTGATCAACGGCTTCCGCTCGCTCCCTTTCATCATTTTGCTGGTGGCGCTGATTCCGTTTACCCGCTTTCTGGTCGGTACGTCACTGGGGACGTGGGCGGCGATAGTTCCGCTATCGATCACCGCAACGCCGTATTTCGCTCGCGTGGCAGAAGTGTCATTACGCGATGTGGATCGCGGCCTGATTGATGCGGTACGCGCGATGGGTGCCAGCAAGCTCCGTATCGTCTGGGATGTTTTAATCCCAGAAGCGCTGCCCGGCATTCTCTCGGGGTTTGTGGTGACGCTGGTAGCATTAATAGGCGCATCGGCGATGGCGGGAGCGATTGGTGCGGGCGGATTAGGCGATCTGGCGATCCGTTACGGTTATCAACGCTTTGAAACCTCAGTGATGATTGCGGTGATTGCGGTGTTGATTGTGCTGGTGTGTGGCATTCAGTGGGTTGGCGATCGACTGGTGCAGCACATCGATAAGCGACACTAGACTTCGCGCGATAAATCGCGTCGCTAGCGGTTTTACAAACATAGCGAACCGTAGTGAACGTCCAGCACGTGAAGCCTTTGCAGGGTGTAGCCTCCAGGTCGGCCCAATACGGGTGAGCCAGGACTCGCCCGCAGCAAAACAACCGCAGCGGGGCAATTTATTGCGTATTTTTGCCGTAAATCAGTTGTGCCTTTTCCCGCAATCCTTATCACTATTTCTTGATAAACATCAGCAGCTAACGCGCTTAGAGTGATGGTAATGTCTTGCCAATATTCAGGAGAATTCGTTATGCCGCTGAATACCCTTCAGCTCACGCTGGAAAACCATCTCGAACAGCACAGCGCCTCATATATTGCGGTGGCGAAATCGATCTTTGCGAAACCGGAAACCGGTAACAACGAATACTTTGCCAGTGAGCAGCTGACGCAGTTGCTCACTGAGCAGGGATTTGAGGTCACGCGCAACGTCGCCGGACATGAAACCGCGTTTTACGCGGTCAAAGCCAGCAGTAAACCGGGCCCGACCATTGCCTTCCTGGCGGAATACGATGCGCTGATTGGTATTGGCCATGCCTGCGGACACAACCTGATCGGTACCACCAGCGTTGCGGCGGCCATCACGCTGTCTCAGGTGCTGGATCAAACCGGCGGCCGTGTCGTGGTGTTAGGAACGCCAGCCGAAGAGGGCGGATTAGCCGGTCCTGGCGGGCCAAAAGGCAACGTGAAGAAGCGTTTTGTCGAAGCCGGGCTGCTCGAAGATGTCGATATGGCGCTGATGGTGCATCCATCCGGTAAAACGCGCCTTACTGAATCGACGCTGGCGAACAATCATCTCTATTTCCATTTTTATGGCAAAGCCTCACACGCTGCCAGCGCCCCGCATGAAGGCATCAATGCGCTGGATGCGTTGGTGCTGCTATACAACGGCATCAGCGTACTGCGCCAGCAGTTGCCGGACGGCGTGCGTGTGCACGGCATTATCACCAACGGCGGTCAGGCACCCAACGTGATCCCGGAATACGCTTCGGCGCACTACTACATTCGTGCCGATAGCCGCGAGTTGGTGGAATCCTTAGAGCCGAAATTAAGAGCGATTGCCGAGGGTGTGGCGCTGGCGACCGGTGCACGTGTGGAGATTGATCATCAAATCGGTCCGCGTGATTTCAAGCTTAACCCCGCGCTGGATGCGGTGCTGCTGGAGGAGTTTCGTGCAGCGGGCGAGCACGTCGATCTCTCGCCGCAGCGCAATAAAGTCTCAACTGATGCCGGGGACATCAGCCATGCGGTGCCCACCGCGCATCCGTGGCTGAAAATTGGTCCGGATGATCTGATTTTTCACACTGTGCCCTTCCGTGAAGCCGCCAACTCTGAGCGCGGTTATCAGGCGTTGCTGATTGGCGCCCGCGTGCTGGCACGCACCGGGTTGCGTCTGCTGATTGATGCAGACGCACTTCAAGCCGTAAAAGCAGATTTCACGCGCCAACCTTAAAGGAGAATATGGTGTCGCAAACGTATCGTCGTAAACTCAAAACCTTAGTCGGTGCCAGCAGCGTGATTTCCGCGGGCAATGACAGCCAACCGGGCGTGGGTATCGCGCGCGCCATTGAACTGGCGAAAATCGCTGAACGCGAGAAAATCACCGGCCTGTTCACCGCCGATTTACTGCAGGCCGATCCCGCTGGATTAGCGGGCACCACCGGCACGCAGGACCCGCTGATTGCCTTAGCGGCGTTAAGTCAGGTGACGTCGCAGATTGGCTTAATCGCTACGGTCAGCACCAGTTGGTTACATCCTTATAATCTGGCGCGCCAGGTCGCTACACTGGATCACATCAGCGGCGGCAGAGCTGGGTGGAATGCGGTGACTTCCTCCGTCGGTGAGGAGAATTTTGGTGAAAGCCAGTTGCCACCACCGCAGGAACGCTATGCACGCGCCACCGAATTTATTGAGGTGATGAACGCGCTGTATGACGCCAACGAACGTGCAGCAGTGCAGCGCACGGCAAGCGGTGGCATTCGTATTGATCATCGCAAACTGCATCCTATCCACTATCGTGGTGATTTCTTCCAGGTTGCCGGACCGCTCAACGTACCGCCGCCGCCGCAGCGCCGTCCGGTGCAGTTTCAGGCCGGGCAATCTGAGGCGGGTGTCACGCTGGGTGCGCGCTATGCCGAAGTGATCTACACATCGCAGCCCACCTTTGAGGCGGCGCAGACATTTGTGGCAGATGTGCAGCAGCGGGCACGACGTTTTGGTCGCGAAAAGAATCCGCCGCTGATCATGAACTCATTCCATTCCATCATTGGCGAGAGTGATGCGGATGTGGCACGCCGCCTGCGTGACAAACACGAACGGATCGATTTCGAACAGGGCAGGCTGCGCGTTGGGGATATGCTGGGCGGTGAGGTGGATCTGTCTGACTTGCCGTTCGACCAGCCATTGCCCGCTTCGCTGATTCCGCAACTGGAGCAGGTGCATCGCCGCCAGGGCCGCGCCGCCATCTTCCGGCAGTATGCGCTGGAGGGATTGACGCTACGTGAACTGATTATCAAAGCAGAAGAGACCGGCCACTGGTTTGTGGCAGGCACGCCAGAACAACTCGCCGATGCCATCGAACAGCGTTATCAGGCGGGCGTGCTGGACGTCATTTCCCTGCACGGCCTGGGTAGCCCGGACCAGCAAGATTTGCTGCTCAACGGACTGCTCCCTGAATTACGTCGCCGTAATTTGCTGGATAACGACTATCAGGGCAGCGATTTCCGCAGCAGCCTGGAGCTGGCACCTTTATCGCCTGCCGTGGGTTAGCGTCTTTGTTAAGGAGGGCCATGCCCGCTCAGGATAACTGAGCGGGCATTTTTTTTGGAATCCCTATCGACACGTCATTACAGATAAAGTGCGTGACTCGGCTTGCTTCGCCACACTGATTATCGCCTTTAACCTATATAGTATTTGACCTATATTGATAGGAGCGTATCATGTGGCAGATAGTAACAACGGACACTTTTGATAATTGGCTTGTGGCGCAAGACGACACTGATAGAGCATGCGTTTTGTCCGCATCGATCGTATTGCAGCAAGCAGGACCAGCGTTATGCAGGCCTTACGCTGATACCCTCAAAGGCTCTCGTTTTAGCAATATGAAAGAGCTTCGTATTCAAAGCAAAGGTAATCCTATTCGGGCATTTTACGCATTCGATCCCCGGCGCAGCGGTGTAGTGCTTTGTGCGGGTCATAAGTGTGGCAATGAAAAGCGTTTTTATGCTGAGCTGATCCCGCTCGCAGATAAAGAATTTACCCATCATCTTCAACGCGAAGAGAGAAAGGAGTAACGACATGGGCAGAACACTCGAACAGATTCTTGCGGCCGAGAAGCCAGAGGTGGTGGCTAAAGCTAACACCATGGCTGAAGAAGTATTGTTAAATATTCACCTTGCTGAATTGCGTGAAAGAGTAAACAAAACGCAGGTAGAGATAGCGCAGCAATTAAATATTAAACAACCCACCGTGGCTGGAATGGAAAAACCTGGCCGGGACTTAAAACTCTCGACGTTGAAGCGCTATGTTGAAGCCGCTGGCGGAAAACTGCGTCTCAACATCGAGCTCCCCGATGGCTCGCATTATGAGTTTGTTGTTTAATTCCCTTCTTTGACTTTCTATCCGCGAAAAAACAGTGCGATCTGGCGCACTGTTTCGCGTACTTGCACGCCGACTCACTCCTACCTGCTTGCTCCCCAACCCATGAAAATCCATCCCACCACGTAACTTTTTGCATACATAGGAAATACAAAGGAAATACAATTAAGTAGTATGATTTTACCAAAATTAAAAATTAATTTATTTAATATCATTAAGTTATATGTATAACTTTTTCGAATTATTTTTCCAGATGAATTTTGGAGATGATCACAATCTCAAGTTTTGGGTGTCCTGGGCATGTTTACACCACCTGAAATTCAGCATAGTTTGAACATGGAGTTAACCTGTGATTAACAGACAAAAGCGAACAAATGCGTATTGGGTCAACACACCGCTAAACAATGATGAAGACAGACGATCTGCAAGTGGGTCATGCTTAATTTCATTATTTATGTTCAGGGATTAAACGCAGGGTTTTTCAATTTCGAGGTCAATTTCTTTTTTAAAGAAATACCTAAATCAGTCAATGATGTTTTTTCTGTTTCTTTAACGTTCCGCCAAATCATTTTTGATTTGGACAGATCGCTGCGCCTGCAGAGAAATGAATAATTCAGGAGAGACCCTGTTATGAGCAACACCAATATATCCATTGAAGATGTCCCGCTTAATAATTTTCACCAGTTAATGTCGCTGCGCGCGGGTGGCGGTTGGATCCTCGATGGCTACGTGCTGAGTATTATCGGCGTGGCGATCGTGCAGTTTTCCCAGCATCTGCAACTTGATACCTTCTGGCAGGGCATGGTGGCCGCTTCAGCGATGCTCGGCACCTTCTGCAGTGGTTTCCTTGGCGGATGGTTGACCGATATTGTGGGTCGTCGTCGTCTGTTCTTTGTCGGGCCAATCCTGTTTATCCTGGGTTCGGTCGGCACTTTCTGGGCGGAATCGGCCCTCACGCTGTTTATCCTGCGTTTCCTGGTGGGTGTTGGAGTGGGATTAGAATATCCGGTTGCCGGGTCACTGCTCACTGAATTCCTGCCGCAAAAGCATCGTGGCAAACGTTTGGCCGGTTTGACCATTCTCTGGTTTGCCGGTGCAGCCCTCGCTTATATCGTGGGTAACCTTATTCTCTCGATTGGCGGTGATGCCGCATGGCGTCTGGTACTGGCCAGCCCGGCCGTGCTGGGGGTACTCCTTTTCGTTCTGCGCATCGGCACGCCGGAATCGCCACGCTGGTTAGTCAGCAAAGGTCGCTTCAATGAGGCTGAGCAGATCATCAAGAAAGTCTACGGTCCAGAATTCTCGCTGAAAAATATGCCCGCGGAGTCAGTGGAAGCCAAAGTTACGTTGAAAGATCTGGTGCGCTCTGGCTACGGCAAGCGTATGTTGTTTGTCTCGGTGTTTTGGAGTGCGGCCGTTGTGCCGATGTTTGCGGTGTATTCGTTCGCACCCGTAGTATTGAAAGCCCTGAATCTGGACGGTGAATGGGCATCGCTAGGTTCGATCGCCATCACCTTGCTGTTTGTGGTGGGCTGTGTTGTGGCAACCCGTTTGATTGATAGCATGGGCCGCCGCCGTCTGATCATCCACAGCTTTTTATGGTCAAGCCTGGCGCTGTTGGCATTGGGGATGTTCTCCCACGGTTCAGAAATGCTGGTGCTGGTGATGTTTGGCGCTTACGCGGTATTTATCGGCGGAGCACAGGTGCTGGAGTTAGTGTATCCGAACGAGCTGTTCCCAACGGAAGTGCGTGCCTTCGCCGTCGGTATGGGTTCATCCATGTCACGTATCGGTTCTGCTGCGGGAACCTGGCTGGTGCCGATTTCCCTGCAAAATCTAGGCATCGAATACACCATGTATGCTGCCGCGATTGTTTCCTTTATTGGTCTGCTGGTATCGGTATGGCTCGCACCGGAGACGCGTAATATGACATTGAGTCAGGCGGCTTCGCTGGCGCGGTAATATAAAGAAGATAAAAACAGAAGTGTGAAGGCCGCTCAGTGAATTCTGAGCGGCCTTTTCGTATTGAGCGTTCTGCAATACAACAAGCCCTTAGGAAGACTGGCCGAATAATTAATGGTCAGGCTTCCTCGTTTCTCAACAATAAATCATAAAAACAAAAAGCCCGCTCAGGTTTCCCTGAGCGGGCTTCTCTAAATATGGCTCCTCTGACTGGACTCGAACCAGTGACATACGGATTAACAGTCCGCCGTTCTACCGACTGAACTACAGAGGAATCG
>Ga0157363_1001509_pt1 | contig 19494 bp, 20 predicted proteins | sample AttsexASBM1_FD_111477 | JGI IMG/M metagenome (GOLD analysis project Ga0157363, IMG submission 111477) | Fungus gardens microbial communities from leaf cutter ant in Ribeirão Preto, State of São Paulo, Brazil - Atta sexdens ASBM1 | ecosystem: Host-associated > Fungi > Mycelium > Unclassified ... | reverse complement strand
GCCGGGGAAAATCTCTAGAATGCGCCTCCGTGGTTGCAATATAACGTTGTTATGTTGACGGTACGCGAAGGTGGCGGAATTGGTAGACGCGCTAGCTTCAGGTGTTAGTGTCCTTACGGACGTGAGGGTTCAAGTCCCTCTCTTCGCACCAAAAACCACGTTATTCATGTTACGCGCACTGCGCGAAGGTGGCGGAATTGGTAGACGCGCTAGCTTCAGGTGTTAGTGTTCTTACGGACGTGAGGGTTCAAGTCCCTCTCTTCGCACCAATGCGGTGACATGGGTAAAAAGTTCAACACGATGCGAAGGTGGCGGAATTGGTAGACGCGCTAGCTTCAGGTGTTAGTGTTCTTACGGACGTGAGGGTTCAAGTCCCTCTCTTCGCACCACGTTGAACCTTTCCTCTCCCTGTTTGTCCTCTTGCTTTTTTTTCTGTTCGTTTCTTCTGTTTTCTCCATACCCGTTTTACGCTTTATGACCCTGTTTCCGCCACAGGCTTGCTGCAGAGTACGCTATTGGCCCACGCTCGTCTTTACGGCGCGAGCCCGCAGTTAAAGCGTGCCGAAGTTTACCGATATCGCCGCCGCGCCGCCCGCCAGCGCCAGACAGGAAGGCAGCAGCAAATAGTGACGCAGCCGTTTATGGTACAGCATCGCCACGGTCGCCAGCAGCGCGATAACCATCACCAGTCGCCACTCGCTAAAAGAGAGATTCATTAAGGTAATCAGCGGCATAATGGCGCACGGCAACAGAACGCCCCAGCCGCTGTCCAGTTTTTTTCCCAACATCCAGCTTACTCCCCATACGCCGCAAGCGGCCACCACGGCTGTCAGCATCGTTTTACCTGCGCTACGAATGATAATGATTACCAATAGCATATAAGAACTTTTATCATTTTGCAGCAAGATTTCTCGATCGCCGTTAACGCCCGATGATGACACCAGAGATATTAAGTGTTAAATTGGCGCCGCCCTACTATTCTGTATCTCCATATAATAACAACAGCAAATTATTCCCGGCATGGTCCTTTATTCAGGCCAGGCCGCATGCTATTCAGGCAGTCATGAGTAGAAAATAATGAAATTACAAAGCTATAATGAATTGCTTCACAGCAAATATCGGCTTTCGCTGATGCTATTTCTCTTTTTAAACGCTGCAGCGTCTTTATTTTATATTTACAGCAGGAAAGAAGGCTTTCTGTCGCCCACGCTGATTATCGCTCTGCTCAGCGGGCTTATATTGTTATGGATGCTTTTGCGTCCCAGATGGAAATTTCCGCTATTATATATCGCCGCGCTAACCACGGGTCTGCTTTGGGCATGGCAGATCGTTCGCTCATTTGAATTAGTTTTCTATTTTGACAACAGCTTTTTGCTGCTCAGCCTCTTTAGCGCTTTTTTTATCGCGGCAATTGCGCTGAATGATAACTTGCTGGCGTTTTGCCTGCACACTGCGCCGCCTTCGGCCACGATCATCGTGCTGGATCGCGGTCAGGATACGCTGCTTATCGCCTTTGTTATCCTGCTGCCGCTGGTGGGCTTTACGCTCAACCATATGCTGCAGCGCCGGCGCGACCGCTTTACCCGTCGCCTCGTCAACCAGCTCTATGAAGAGAAAGAGGCCTGGAGCGACCTGAGTATGCTCGATCCGCTGACCGGCCTCTATAACCGTCGCGGGCTGATGAACAGATTAAAAAATATCTTTGATAATCATGCAGGTAATCACTTTGTCCTGCTGCTGGATATCGATCATTTCAAAGCCTACAACAATAACTACGGCCATGCGATGGGCGACCAGGCGCTGGCGCGCGTTTCCATCGCCATCCGCGACGCGGTGCGCTCCCGCGATATTGTGGCGCGCTACGGCGGAGAAGAGTTTCTGGTGCTGCTGACCAACGTGAACGAAGCCATCGCCATGAAGCTCTCGGAGCGTATCCGCCACTATATTCATGAACTGGATATTCCTCATCTTTTTAATGAACGCGTCGCCACGCATGTCACCCTCAGCGCCGGTTTTGCTCCGATAATCGATGAGGATTTTGACAGCGCGATCGCCAATGCCGATCGCGCGCTTTATCTGGCAAAAAATCGCGGCCGAAATACTATTCTCTCCTGGGAAGAGGTTGACCGACAAGATTTGTCCAGACCGGCGGGCGCACTTTAATAGGTTCGCCGACCTGGCCGCTACGGGTCGGCGAAATAATTTGCCTTAATATTGTTATTTGATTTATCGCCTGCGAACATAGCCGCATTCGGCGGATTTTTTCAGATTTCCTTTATGCGCATCCGCGCTAAAATCGGCTACAGGTTTTATTATTCCTCTCCCTGAGCCATTATTTCTCTCTGCAAAAATTCTTAAATGCAAATTAATGGCAGCGAGAAAAGAACCGTCTCTTTTTTTGATTACGTCATTAATGCAAATTAACGCATTTCGGGATTATTACGCGCGCGATGGGCGCGCCAAATGACGCTTGTTTGTCCGCTGCGCCTCAGATACAATCAAGAACGATTATCATTTGTTTTCCCACTTAGATTGATGCTGGATAACCCATGAGCACGCTTCGTCGTCAGGTACCCGAGTCAGCCGCTTCCCCGCTCATCTTTTTGCAGAGCCATCGTCCGCTGGCTGGTTCGCTGCGCGCGCTCTTCAGCGAGCATCGTGCTTATTTCCTGGAGACGATAAAGCTTAACGACGCGCCGCCCGCCGAAGCGCTTACGCTGCAGCAGTGGTCTCAGCCAGAGCAGTTCGCGCGGCTGAATGCGCTCTACGGCGATTTTATCTATCGCGAGCACGGCGAACTGCAAAGGGAAAACAAGCCGCTGCAGTCGCTGTGGGCGCAGTGGTATCTGGGCCTGCTTCTGCCGCCGCTGATGATGGCGCTGCTGCTGGAAAACCGGGCGCTGGACTGCTCGCCGGAGCGTATCCACGTTGAGTTTCACGAAACGGGTCGGCCAGCGGCTTTCTGGATTGACGTGCAGGAAGATGAAGAGGCGCGCTACCTCAGTCCGCGCCGCCGTATGGATCGCCTGATCCAACAGTGCCTGATGCCGATAGTGACCGGCATAGAGCAGCATGGCGAAATCAACGGCAAACTAATCTGGAGCAACACCGGCTTTGCCATCTCGTGGTTCCTGGGCGAGCTGGCTCTGCTGCTGGGCGAAAGCCTGCGCGCCGAGCTGGAGCACGCCTTTTTCTTCTCGCGTTCGCTGGCCGACGGCGCCGATAATCCCTTTTACCGCACCATGCTGCCGCGCGACGGCGAGATGCAGCGCCGTACCTGCTGTCAGCGCTATCGACTGCCGGCCGTAGAACGCTGCGGCAACTGCACGCTCAAGCCGGTCTGACGCCCCGAACTTTCTCAATTTTTCCTGACCCGTTTACAGCCAGCCCGCGCTATGGCAGCTTTATCGCCCCTAATCTAAAGGAGCGGAAGCATGAGCCTGGAGTCTGTACGGCAATTTTTTGCCGACCACGCGCCCGATATCGACATTATTGAGCTGGCGGAAAGCACCGCGACGGTGGCGCAGGCGGCGCGTGCGCACTACGTTAAGCCCGGCCAGATAGCCAAGACGCTGTCGCTGAAGGTGAAAGATCGCGTGATATTGATCGTGACCTGCGGCGACTTAAGGCTGGATAACCGTAAGCTGAAAGCCCTACTGGGCGCCAAAGCGCGTATGCTCAGCACCGATGAGGTGGTCAGCTGGACAGGCCATCCGGTTGGCGGCGTCTGCCCTTTTGGTCTGGAGACGCCTTTGCAGGTCTTTTGCGACCTGTCGCTGCAGCAGTACGATGAAGTACTGCCCGCCGCCGGATCTATTTATAGCGCGGTGCGCATCTCTCCGCACAGGCTGGCGGCGCTGACCGACGCCAGTTGGGTGGACGTCTGCCAGCCACGGGAGTAACCGCGCAGTTTTACTCTGACCGGTGAGTTATCGCCTTGCCGCGCGTCTCTTTGCCGCAGGCGACAATCAGCGCGATCAGTACCGCTACCGTTCCCGCCACTATTGCCATCGCCAGCCCGTAATCGTTGCCGTGCGCTTCGGCGATGCCGGATTGCAGCGTGGCGTTAACGGAGGCGATCAGATTGCCAAGCTGGTAGACAAAGCCCGGCAGCACCGCGCGCGTGTTGGCGGGCACCAGCTCGGTCAGGTAAGTCGGCACTACGCCCCACGCGCCCTGCACCATAAACTGCATCAGAAACGCGCCCAGCCCGATAGCCAGCGAACCGCTGGAGAAAGCCCACAGCGGCAGCACCGGCAAAGCCAGCAGCGCGGCGACGATCATCGCTTTTTTACGGCCAATCTTTTCCGAAAGCGAACCAAAAAATACGCCGCCCAGCATCGCCGCGATGTTATAAGCGATAGCGATCAGGCTTACCGTATGGGGGTCGAAACCGTGCTGCACTTTCAGGAAGGTCGGATAGAGATCCTGAGTGCCGTGGCTGAAGAAATTAAAGCAGGCCATCAGGCCGACCAGATAAAGACACAGCTTCCAGTGCTTGCGCACCACCGGCAGCAGCGCCACGCTCTCTTTACGCGCCCTGGCCGCCAGCCAGACAGGGGATTCCGGCACCTTAAACCAGATAAATGGCAGCAGCAGTACCGGCATCGCGCCAATCAGGAACATGCCGCGCCAGCCGACGAAACCGTAGCAAAGACCAAAAATAATCGACGCCAGAAGATAGCCGGCCGGATAGCCCGCCTGAAAAATGCCCGACATCAGGCCGCGGGAACGATCCGGAATCGTTTCCATCGCCAGCGACGAAGCGACGCCCCAAACGCCACCCATCGCGATACCGTAAATTACGCGCAATATCAGAAAGGTGGTCAGCGTCGGCGACCAGGCGGAGAGCAGTTCAAACAGCGAAAAGAGCAGAATATTGCTCATCAACACTGGCCGACGGCCATATTTTTCCGCCAGCCGGCCAAACAGCAGCGCGCCGATTGGCCGTACCGCCAGCGTCAGCATAATCGCCAGCGACACCTCGGAGATTTCGGCGTGGAAATTGGCCGCGATATCGCTCAGTACAAAAACCAGAATAAAAAAGTCGAACGCATCCAGCATCCAGCTGGCAAAGCTGGCGAAAGCCACGTTGCGCTGGGTAGAAGTCCAGTCAAACATAGAGAGGTTCCTGTCTTACAGCCTGCGAAAAGCCGCCAGCCGCGGCGGCATGAATGTTAAGCATTTGTTTATAGCATGTAAGAACCAATGTAAGTTCAGGGCAGTTGTCAGGCTTTAATTCAGAATGTAAGCAACCTTTTCCCAACATAAGCGACTAAATTTGCTACACTGGCCGCCGCTTTGTAGGCAAAGCGCTTTATTGTCGTTGAGAAAATGCAAAACCTGTCGCTGATTAAAAGGCGGCATAGCCTGCTCGCTGCCTGGCTGGGCCTGCTTGCCGTAATGTTGCTGTTTGTCGCGCCGGTGATTTCTAAATCGCTGGCGGTTTCGCCTGCGTGGCACAGCATGATGATGCCGGGTATGGCGATGCATGAAGAGATGGCGATGGAGCGCGCAGGCGCAGAGCATCGGCATGACGCGACCGCCGACCAAAGCGCGATGCCCGTTTATGGCAAACATCATCCTCCGCTTTCCATGATGGACGACAGCGCCTGCGGCTACTGCGTGTTGCTGGCTCATCTGCCGCTAGATCTCGCCCGCTTGCCGCCGCTCTGGTCAGCGCTGCAGGCAGCAAGATTGCCTGCTCCGCCGCTGCTCAGCCCCGTTATCGCCCGCATCGTTCCCCGCTATTTCCATCCGCGCGCGCCGCCGCGTCGTTAAGCACTCCCTGAAAGAACGTCGCTCCCGCGACAGTGATCTGCTTATGCCTGTAATCAGGCGGATGGAATTCGTATGTCAGAAAAAAGCCTGGCGCAGCCTTCGCGCGCCGTTACCACCCAGAGCGCGCTGCTGCCGCTGCTGCGTCGCCTGCATTTTTATATCGGCCTGTTTATCGCGCCTTTTATCTTTGTCGCCGCGCTGACCGGGACGCTCTATGTTCTCACGCCGCAGTTGGAAAATGCGCTCTACTCTCACCAGCTCTTTACCGATGGCGCAGAGCCGGCCCGACCGCTTGCCGATCAGGTACGTGTTGCTCAGGACTTCGCAGGTTCGGGCATGACAATCAGCGCCGTACGTCCTGCGCCTTCCGCCCTGGAAACCACACGCGTGATGTTTACTACGCCGTCGTCGCGCCCTTCTGAAAGTACGGCTGTTTTTGTCGATCCCGGTACGCTGGCGATCCGCGGTATGCTGCCGGTTTACGGCACCAGCGGCGTGCTGCCGCTGCGCACCTGGCTGGACTACCTGCACCGTAATCTGCTGCTGGGCGATATTGGCAGGAACTACAGCGAATTGGCCGCCAGCTGGCTGTGGGTTGCGGCGCTCGGCGGCGTGCTGCTCTGGGCGACGGGCCGTTCGCCGCAGCGCGCCAAAGGTCGGGGCCAGCAGATCCTGCGGCAGCGCTACCGGCACAGTACCCTGGGCGTGCTGCTGCTGCTCGGCCTGCTCTTCTTCTCCGCTACCGGACTGACCTGGTCGCGCTGGGCTGGCGATAATATTTCTGCCATGCGCAGCCATTTCGGCTGGATGACGCCTGCCGTTAATACTTCGCTGCTGCCTGACCAGCCCGCTATCGCTGACGAACATGCGGAGCATCATCTGTCTGATGATCATTCGATGCCCGGTATGATGATGCCCGGCCACGCGCATCAGGCTACCTCAGTGAGCATTACGCCAGCGCAGTTCGACGGCGTGGTAGAAGCCGCTCGCGCAGCCGGTATCCAGGCAGAGAAAATCGAAATCAGGCCGACGACCAAAGCCAACAAGGCCTGGGTCGTCAGCGAGATCGATCGCCGCTGGCCCACCAGGGTAGACAGCGTGGCGGTCGATCCTGCGACCTTTCGCGTAATGGATAAAGTGGCGTTTGCGCAGTTCGGCCTGCTGGCGAAACTCACCCGCTGGGGCGTGGACGCGCATATGGGCGTGCTGTTTGGCCTGCCGAATCAGCTTATCCTGGCGGCCTTCGGTTTGGGGTTGTGCGTGATGATTGTGCTTGGCTATCGCCTGTGGTGGCTGCGGCGCCCGGCTGCCGCGCAGGGTTGTCATCCGGCGGAAACCCTGATCTACCACTGGCGACGGCTTGGCCTCAGCGCCCGCTTTCTGCTGCTGGTTTGCACCGTCGCGCTGGCGGTCAGCCTGCCGGTGATGGGCGTGAGCCTGTTGGTTTTGCTGCTGATTGACGCGCTGCGCTGGCAGCGGGCGAAGCAAAGAGCCGATTTGCCCTGCTGAAAACGCGCCAGACAAGAGAGTCTGCGCAGGTAAGAAGAAGCCGCCTGGCAGCAAAGGCGCTTTTAGTCCGGAACAGGGTCGCCAGTGCGGCCCTGCTACGCCAGCGCCCGCTCAAGCATCGCCAGCAGCCGGGCGTTGTCCACCTTTTGCAGCACGTGCACCAGACCACCGGTCGGGTCGCCGGTGGCCACATCAACCCGCAGCGGCAGACGATAACGCCAGGATTTGCCTCGCGTCATTCCCGGCCTCAGCTCCACGTCAACATAGTAATCCGCCGCCGTGGCGACGCGCTGATCGATTAGCCATGCCATCACCAGCGCGTCATGAACCCAACAGCCCGGCAGTTTGCGGGTCTGCATGGAATAATCGAGCCACGGCCGCAGCGTTTCGACGACAAATTTCGCCAGCGGCGTATTAAGCGCCTCAATCCGCCGCAGATCGCTGTGGGTAAACATCGTTTGCGTGGTGGCGTCCATCGGTACCAGCGTAATAGCGGCGCCGCAGGTCAATACCCGCCGCGCCGCTTCTGGATCCAGACCAAAATTGGTGTCTTTGATAAAATCGTCCAGGGCGAAGACGCCGCCCATAATGGCGATCTCCTGCACCGCTTCCGCCATTTGCGGGTAGCGCTCCAGCGCCAGAGCGACATTCGTCAGCGGGCCGATCGCCACCAGCGTGATTTTTCCCGGGTTGGCGCAGATTAACTTCCCCATCGCGTCAGCGGCTTCTTCATCCGGCGCCTGATAAGCACGAGGCGCGCGAACGCCCTGCCAAAGGTGCGACAGCTGCGAATGCCAGACGCGATTATCCAGCGCTTCGCGCCAGGGCTCGGGCGGCTCCACCTGCGCCCGATCGGCACCTTTATAGACGGGCACCTCCAGATCCAGCCTGGCGAACAGCTCTTTCGCCACGTTAAAGCCGGTTTGGCTGGGCGTATTGCCCGCCACTATGGTGACCATCTCCAGCGAAACCGCAGGCGATCCTATCGCTAAAGCCAGCGCCAGGCCATCGTCCACGTTAGCGCCGATCACGCCGTTGCCGGGGTCGCAATCAATAATTACTCTTTTCATTAATTAGTCTTGTGCTGCAGAAATAAGGCCGCAGCCGCAGGATTCACCAATCTGCAGCTGGTGGGAGAACTCGCTTAGCTGAACCTCGCTTTGCGTCGCGGCCAGCATCGCCAGCGCTTTTTTCGCCATCGCCTCCACGGGCTGGCGCACCGTGGTCAGCGAAGGCACATGGAAGGCCGACTGCGCCGTGCCGTTAAAGCAGACCAGCGCGATATCTTCCGGCACGCGCAGTCGCTGCTCTGCCAGCGCCCGGATAAAGCCAATAGCTTGTAATTCATTGGAAACGAACAGCGCGCGAGGAAGCGTTTCGCCCCGCAACATCTGTTTTGCCGCCAGATAGCCGCCTTCGCGCGTATAGGGCGCCGGGAAAATCCATTCGGCACGCTCCGCCACGCCGAACTCCGCTAGCGCCTGACGCCAGCCTGTCAGACGATCCTGTGCGTTGTACATTTCTGGCGGGCCGCTGATCGCGCCTACCTGCTGGTAGCCGTGGCTGAGTAAATGCGAAGCGACCTGATACGCCGCCTCGGCCTCATCCACGCGCAGAATATTGACGTTCAGCGCCGGATCGACACGGTCGAGCATCACCAGCGGCGTACCGCTGGCCTGAATAATATCGATATAGGGATGACGATCGACGCTGTTGTAGAACAGGCCGTCAACCTGCTGGCTGAGCAGGCTGTTGATCAGCTCCAGCTCGCGCTGGCGGCTGTCGCCCGCGTCGCCAAGCAGCATGACCATGCCGTTGTTGAGCGCTTCCTGCTGCAGCGCGTGAGCGAAAGAGGCAATGAAAGCATTGCTGATATTGGGCACCACCAGACCATAGGTTCTGGAGCTGCCTAGCGCCAGCGCTCTGGCCAGACTGTTAGGGCGATAGTCGGTTTTTTTGATCGCTTCCAGCACGCGGCGGCGGGTCGCTTCCGCTACCGGCCTGGGGCCGTTATTGATCACATAACTGACTACGGCGACAGAAGTGCCGGCTTCTCTGGCTACATCGGCGCGCGTCGCCCTGTCGGAACCTGGTCTGGCCAATCTGTTACCTCTTTACCCTGACGGGCAGGCAAAGCCAGCCCGCGTTATCAAATTGCATCTTCCGGCGCGTTGAGATCGCGACCCCGGGTTTCCGGCGCGACAAAGGTGGTCAGAAAACCGATCCCCGCCATCACCGCGAAATAGGTAGCGATAACCCACCAGTGGCCGGTCCAGGACAACAGCGCCGCCGCTACCAGCGGCGCGGTGCCGCCGGAAAGAATGGAGCCCAACTCTTTAGCGGTCGCCATTTTAGTGTAGCGGTGTTTTACGCCGAACATCTCAACGCCCCACGCGGCCTGCACGCCATAGATGCCAAGCGAAGCCAGTCCCATGCCAACGACGATAACCGACATCACTATCGCCGGCTCGCGCGAATCGAGCAGCATAAACGCCGGAAAAGCGTAAAGCACCAGCAGCAGGCAGAACCAGCGATAGGTGATGCGACGTCCAAAGCGGTCGGAAAGCCAGCCAGCAAAAGGAATGATCAGAAAGCCCAGCAGCGAAGCGATAAAGACCGCCGATGTCGCCACCGATTTATCCACCGCCAGCACCTTAACTACATAGCCGATCATAAAACCCTGCGCCAGGTAGCTGGGGCCATTCTCGCCGATACGCAGGCCAAGCATCACCAGAAACGAACGGCTGCGCTGCCACAAAGTCCGATCGGCCGCAGGCTGATACGTCGCCAGCTTGCCTTCCCGCACCGCCTGGATCTCCGCGTTTTTGCGTTCAAACACCGGCGTTTCTTTCAGATGACGACGGATCCACAGCGCCAGCAGCGCTATCAGCGAACTACAGAGAAAAGGAATACGCCAGCCCCACTCCTGCAGCTGCTGCTGATCCATCTGCACCACGGCCAGCCAGACCAGCGACGCGATCAGCGTGCCGCTGTTCGACCCCAGCGCAATAACAGAAGACACAAGCCCGCGTCTTTCCGCTGGCGCGTATTCGCCCAGCATCACCGTTCCGCCGGAAAGCTCCGCTCCTGCGCCAAACCCCTGGCTGAAACGTAAAACAACCAGACAAACCGGCGCCCAGAAGCCAATGGAGGCGTAGCCGGGAATAACACCGATTAGCGTAGTGGAGAGACCCATCAGAATGATGGTGGTGACCATGACGACCTTACGGCCCTTGCGATCGCCCAGCCAGCCGAAAAAGAGCGCGCCGATAGGCCGGGCAATAAAGCCGACCGACCAGGTGGCAAAACTCGACAGCAGCGCCATTGCCGGCGTAACGTTAGGGAAGAACACATCGCCGAAAATGATGCCGGCCGCCAGGCCGTAAAGCGCAAAGTCGGCATATTCCATTGCCGTACCAAGCCAGCAGGAAAAGGTGGCTCGCCAGAAATCCTTGCGTCCTTCCGGCGTAGCCAGCCGTTCATCCGCCGCAGAAACGGCGCTCCGTCCATTGCTTTGTGTCAACATGAAAAAAATCCCTGAGGTGAGGAGGTTTTTATCGCCTTCCCTGGCTATCTGCGACATGCGGCCATTCGCCAGTCAAGACGTGCTTTTGCTGAGCCATGATTAAAGGTCAGTAACGGGTTCCCTGGTGTTGGACTTCGTTCTGTCTACTTTGCGCCCGCCGATTTCAGTTATCAGTCATTTAAAACGTAAAGTAAATTTGACCTTCACCGTGCAAAAAAGCATCGCCACCGTGAATTTTTAACGCACGCCATTGTATCTACGCGCGTAGATAAATCAAGTCATCAGACGAAACAAATTAGCCAACCTTGACATTCCACAAGAATCGGCTGAATATAATTCTTTCTAAATCATAAATTTAATTAACTTTATCGATTTGGTTTAAGCTGACCATTTGAAAGATATAAGCCTGATTTACTTAAAATACCCCGTTACGTCGCCCTGTTCCGGTTTCAGCAAGCGCACTCTACTATGAGTGCGTGACAAATTGATGATGCTGCGGCGTGCAGCTGGCTATGTCTGACCAGGCCGTGCCTGCATAGATTATTTTAAGGACGCTTATGACTATTATCCTGATGCGCCACGGTAAACCGGATCACGCTCAGCATGGCCGCCTGCCTGCGCTGGCGATGGCAGCCTGGTGCGAAGCTTACGATATGTCGCTGGTTGCGGAGATGCCGCCGGAAAGATGCCGGGAAGTCGCCGCCACCGCCGATTATATAGTGGCCAGCCCACTGCCTCGCGCGCTTTCTTCGCTGGAAAAGCTGGGGCTGGAAGCCGTTTCCGTCGATCCGCTGTTCAGCGAGGTTTCACTACCCGTGATGCGGCTGGGCTATCCCCATCTTCCGCCTGGTTTCTGGCTTTTGCTCCTGCGCCTGCTGTGGCTCGGCGGCTACGCGGGAACGGTAGAATCTTATCAACAGGCGGAACAGCGCGCGCGGCTGGCCGCCGCTAAGCTGATAGCGCTCTCTGAGCAAGGCAACGTGTTGCTGGCCGGACACGGCATTATGAATAAGCTGATCGCTCGTCAGCTACGTAAACAGGGCTGGCTGGCTGAAAAGCACGCCAGCAGCCGCTACTGGAGTACCGCGATCTATCATCCGCCCTTGATTCCGCCGCAGGAAAGCTGAGCGCGGGCAGCTGGGTATGGTGGATTCTGAGGATCCTGTCGGGCGACAGGCGCGCCTGCATGGTTACAGCTTCAGGACGCTGCATTTGTGGCAAAAAGCGTAGTTTAGTGTCGATGTTTGTGATGATGAGCCAACGGATACGTTGCGGTATGATGTGCTGAGCGATAACGGTTTGTTATTTAAATAGTTACACCACTTAAGCTTGTGGGCAAAAAACAGACAGTCAGCCGCCTGGCGCTGGATTGCATCCGCAAGTTACTTTATAATCCCGCGCCACAGGCCCCTTAGCTCAGTGGTTAGAGCAGGCGACTCATAATCGCTTGGTCGCTGGTTCAAGTCCAGCAGGGGCCACCATATTTAATGATGAAAATCATACAGTTAAGCCACCTTTCAGAGGTGGCTTTTTTGTTTGTTCTTTTTGAGTGGCGATGAAATGGCGATGGATTTTTAGCTTTTGCAGAATGCAGGTACAAAAACCCGCTTATTATCAGATTCCATCAGTGAAGCAGCGATAAGCCGGACGTGATTGTAATCCTGCCGCTCAGCGAGGTGGCGACAAAAGATGATCTCTTTAACATCAAGAAGCCCAGCCGTGACGATCTGTTAAGCGCGCACCGCGTGCCGCCGCAAATGATGGGGATTATCCCAGATAACTCCGGCGGGTTCGGGGATGCGGTGAAGGCATCACAAGTTTTCGTCAGGAACGAGTTAACGCCACTGCAGGAGCGGTTGAAGGAGATAAACGACTGGATAGGGGAAGAGGTGATTGCATTCCGGCCCTATTCACTGGAAGCGGCCGCAGCAAACTGAAAATATAGCGCCTGCCTTTGCAGGCGTTAATTATTTACCCAGCCAGCGACCGGATCGTGTAGACTCAACCAACAGACGAATAGTCAGCGGAGCATGTGACGTGGTGAAATCTTCCGGGAAATATTCGGCAAATGTAATAGTGCCGGGGTCAATGCCGAACTTGTCAGCATAGCGCTCCAGCAACTCATACGCGTCGATAGGATCCATACTAAAGTCGTTATTCAGAGCGGTGTCCCACTCAAGCTCATAACGCCTGAATGTGAACAAACTTCTGCCGTTATAATCTTCAACCAGCGCAAAGACAGCCTTTTCTGTATCCTCGCTTACCATATCTTGTCGTCCTTATTCACAATACGGTTGTATTTTACCGTGCCCTTTCAGCCAATTTCAGCTACATCAGCAGCTAAAGGTGCCCTGTCATACATATATATCCCCTCAGCGCGCAATGCCATCCCCGCCACGCCTGCCCGCTTTGTGCATTAATTTTCATGCAATTACATACAGTCACAAAAACAGTGCCAGATCAGGCCGAAATCATCAGAAATTAGAGCAGCAAGGCATACAGAATAATGCCCCCCAATGCATGCACAGCTTTGCTAAAACTGATCATCGCTAATACCAGGCTTCACTTGCTCTCAGAGCGTGATCTTAATCGATAGATTTTGCACACAGCAGAAACAGTGAAAACAGCCAAAATGACGGAGAAAAGGCCTAAAAAAATGATCAGCGAGAGTAAAGGGTTCAAGATACCCCCTAAGCTTGTGAAGTCACTCATCCTCGCCAGCTGTTCAGGTGTCAATGTTCGAAGAATGACCTCCGGTATAATTAGAAAGAAAATAATAACGACCGGAACATAAATCAGCGTTTTTTTGGTTTTTCCCATCTTCTTTCTTGCCCTTGTTGGCGAACATGATCAAAAATTGGGTAAATGATACAACAAGGAACCAAGGTATGTCACAACCCTATCTGCAATTAAAAATGCAGGCCAATAAGAAATTAGCTATTGCATTAACAAATTCACTTAATGACATTCATGCAGATCATATATCTACTATTGAAAAGGTAAAATTGGGTGGGCAACGGCTTATCAATTATGGTTCATGTCTTGTCCCGAATGAATATTATCGTAGTTCATGTCGTGACACCTGGAGAGAGGACAAAAGGCTAGTTCTTTCTTTAGGTGAGATATACAGGAGAAATGATGTAGCTCTGGATATGGTTGAAATTTACTTTCGTAAAACCTTAACAAAGCTTGGCAATGAAAAAAGCAATAATCTTGTGTTACACATTCAAAAATTGTCAGGCAAAGCGGCAGAGCATGCATCTGCTAAAGCCAGTAAGCTGGCTCTATCCTTCACAATTGCCAAATTAATACTTGGCAGCGCCGATTTCAAAAAAAACCATATCAAACTTGTTAATTCTTTCTCGACATGGTTTGTGAACGCTACAACACTTTATGCCAAAGCACAAGTAGCTGCATCAGCCGCAAACAGGCTTAAATTCCAGGATTCTTCATATTATCAGGCTCTGTGCAAAGAAAATCTTGAAATGCTTTACTTTCTTATTGAGCCGCAAATGTCTGAAATAATTTATCAGGTAAATTCTGGAGATAATAACGAAGAAAAAATCGCAGATGCTTTGTATGAGATTCTACGCAAATGAAGCGTGCAATTTTGTGGTTGATCCAGTCATTTTTTTATTTGGTACCTGCCGCAGTTATTGGGGCAGGTGTATATATATTTATACGTTTCACCCCAAGCTATGCAGCATTTCTCAGCTTATCATGGATAATTATTGTTTCTTTTATATATATTAAATATAATAAATGGTATTAATGAAATTGTTATACTCATAGGAATTAATTTTCAAATAATAAAGTACTGCGTACCGTCGTGATGCGGCTCGGCCACGCGAATACCGAAAATGCGGATCTCTTCCCGGTGTAGTTTGGCGTGGCCTTTCTGCCAGACGTTGCAGAGATAGCGCTGCGCTATGGCCAACGTCTGGATACCGGTGATCTTCAGCATGCCTTAGGCAGTCTCTTGCTCAGCCATGTGAGTTACCTGTGCCGTCTAGCCCATCTTCATAATCAATAGTAAAAAGGTTAATGATGGAGTAGATGTAACATTATCTTATCCTGATATTTAGCCCGAAAAAACCTCTCAACACAGACATCACTTCAGTCAGACTCCATCTTAATTATCTCCCCTTCACTATTTATCCGGTATGATCCACTACTCAGAAGAAAATAAAGACCGGTATTTTTGCTGTTCCTCACCATTAGTAGTGAATCTTTATCGATACAATTTATTGGCGGTTTCATATCGTTAAAACAAAGCCGATCGTAACCATCCGTTTCTTTATAACCTTCACCGAAGTCCCAAAACACAATCACAAAGGAGCCATCAGATGATGGCATCGGAATTTGATACTTTTCTTTGAGCATACTTTTGTTTTCCTCCCACCATTTAATCCTGCCTTTTTCAGTTATCGGGAATTTTTTCACTAAAACATCACTATAATGGTCATCTTTGTGTACGGCTATAATCTCGACCTGGCGCAGCGATACCCATAAAAAACCTGACAGGATACAGGCTACAGCGATTAACGTAACGCAAGTTTTCTTTTTTTTAATAACCATTACGATGCCCCGTAATTTCAATGGTAGCCTCTATATTAGTCATAAACGGTCTGAAACCAAACAGATTACATCTTTGTAAAACAAACCAGATACGAAAGAAATTGAATGCCAGAAATTTACCTTTCGTTATGTCTTCATCATCCAGCCCAAAATGGTCCTGAATTTTATAATGTACTAAGGCGCAGTAGCGGTTGTTAGCGACAGAAAGGGATTTTATAGTGATGTGCGTTGCCCAGGTATCATGAACGGTAATCCCCATCCCGTTAAAACTGTCCTGAAACCGATCGAACTTGGGCAATCTTCCCCTGAGAATGGCTTTGCGAAGCTCATTCTTTTGCTCGACAGGGTAATATTTATTATCCCAGTTTATTCTTTCTTCGAATGTTTTCGCCAGTAAAATACGCGTACTATTGTCTTCCGATTTGTCATTACGAATATGTTGTTTTAGAGCTTGATCCAGCGCCCCATCACGAAAAGGCGTACCTCCGCCATGCTGCATATGGGTAATCATCTTTTCAATCAGGTGGCAGTAAGGCCCATACAGGGAAAATTCTCGCGATAGCTGGCGGAATTCATCGAACAGGATAGCGGTACACTGCTGGCGGGTGATCTTCGCGCCAGCGGGACGTCCGTTACAGCAAAACATCGAGCGTGGATTATCCAGAGCAGAGCGCCGGGTTAGCGTCCAGGGATCCACCCGATTGGAGATGTAATTCAGTCCATAACGCGTTTTTAGTTGTGATGCCGATAAATCCCCGTAGCGCATGTCTCTGGCGCTGTTGTCATCCATCCGGTTCTGGCTTTTAAATATTGTGCAGGGAAACTGTAGTGCTGACATAGCCTCTCTTCCTTGTGAGTACGGAAACTGCTCCGGTCATAAATCATACGCCGCTGAAGCCGCCTGTAAATGCCTGCAGATAAATCCGTAGTAATTAAGAATATTGCCCGATTCCGGTAAAGTTAGTTCTTTCGCTACTTTTTTAAGAGTGGCAGGCTGAATAACAAGAGATCAGGTTAGCTTGTTGCATAGCTTTATTAATACCCTGGAATTGTCTGGCCATTATTGCTTCACTATGGCACGTCATCGACCAGCCCTGTTTTCCTTGCTCGTGAGCGATATTATCTCCGTCACGCCTTCCCGCTTTGAACATCAGCTTCCCCACAAAAAAGCCGCACCATCTGTCCACCGCTTGCCTTGATAATAACTATTATTAATTAAGCCTTTATGCGGATGAAACTGAATGAATATACACCAACACAGCCCTGTATCTTCCTGCTGTATCGCCGGTGCCGGTCCGGCGGGCCTGATGCTGGGCTATCTGCTGGCGCGTAACGGTATTCCCGTTACGGTGCTGGAAAAACATGGAGACTTCCTGCGCGATTTTCGGGGCGACACCATTCACCCTTCCACGCTGGAGATCATCCGGCAACTGGGGTTTCTGGACGAATTTCTGGCGCTACCGCATCAGAAAGCGGAGAAGCTCTATGGCGAAATCGACGGCCAGCCAGCCGTGATGGCGGACTTTACTCGCCTGCCTGTCCACTGCAAATATATCGCTTTTATGCCGCAGTGGGATTTCCTGAATTTCCTTAGCGCTAAAGCGCTGGCATTACCCAATTTTCAGCTGATTCAGAACGCGCAGGTTAGCGAACTGATTGAAGAACAGGGACAGATAAAAGGCGTGCAGGCTATTGTCGACGGTGAACGGCAAGAAATCCGCAGCGATTTGGTTATCGGCTGCGATGGCCGTCACTCTGTGGTTCGTGAGCAGGCCGGGCTGAAGGTACGCCGCTTTGGTTCCCCACGCGACGTGCTGTGGATGAAAGTGCCTAAACAGCCGGACGATCCTGAATGGTCGCCGGGCCATCGCGGCCCGAAAAAGCACTTTATCATGATCGATCGCGGCGACTACTGGCAGTGCGGCTACTCGATTAGCCAGGGCAGTTTTGCCGATCTGCAGCGCACTGGACTTTCCGCTTTTCTGCACCAGGTTGCCGACGCTTCGCCCTTTACCTTTAACCGACTGCAGCAGGAAATTATCGACTGGCAACAGGTTAAGCTGCTGGAAATCCGTATCGACCGTTTAGAACAGTGGGCGAAACCCGGCCTGCTGTGTATCGGCGATGCCGCACACGCTATGTCGCCGATTGGCGGCGTCGGCGTTAACCTGGCGATTCAGGATGCGGTCGCAACCGCTAATTTGCTCTCGGCTCCGCTAAAAAAGGGAAAACTGAGCCTGAAAGATTTGCAGAAGGTGCAGCGTCGACGCGCTTTTGCGACCTGGGCTACCCAGTCGCTGCAGATAATGATTAGCAAGGCGGGAAAGAAGCCGCGCCGCAAACCGCCGGGCCGCATGGAGCTGTGGCTGCGTCGACGTTCTTTTCTTCCCTTTTTATTTGGCAGGCTCATAGGAATGGGGTTTTATCACGAGCTTCCCAAACGGCGATAAAAAAGCGGCCCCGCAGGGCCGCTGTATTGACTCAGCTATTGGGCGGCGTTTCGCCTTCCTCAATAAACTCTTTGTCCAGCTCTTCGCTGTTGCTTTCGTTATCCCGACCGGAAAGCAGGTTCCAGCAGGCGATAAACAGGGCGGCAATCAGTGGCCCGATAACGAAGCCGTTAATCCCGTAGATTTCCATGCCGCCTAACGTGGAAATCAGAATCAGGTAGTCTGGCATTTTAGTGTCCTTGCCGACCAGCAGCGGACGCAGGAAGTTATCCACGAGGCCGACAATTACCACAAAGAAAGCGACCAGGAAGATCCCTTTCCAGATCATGTTGGTAGAGAAAAAGAAGATAGCGGCGGGCACCCAGACGATAGCGGAACCCACGGCCGGCACCAGCGACAGAAAAGCCATCAGTGCGCCCCACAGCAAGCTGGCGTCGATGCCGGTAAACCAGAAAGCCAGACCGCCCAACGCGCCCTGCACCACCGCGACCACCACGGTGCCTTTTACCGTAGCGCGCGCTACTGCGGCAAACTTCGCCAGCAGATGATGTTTCACGTAGCGTGAAAGCGGCAGTGATTTCAGGATGACGTTAACCAGCCAGGAGCCATCTTTCAACAGGAAGAACAGCAGATAAAGCATGATGCCGAAGCCCAGCGTAAAGCTCAGGCTGCTCTTACCGATCAGGAAAACGCTGCCGGCCAGATACTGGCTGCCGCGTACCGCAACCTGCGAAAGTTTTTGCTGAATACCGCTCACGGTATTTAGCTGATGGTCGGCCAGATAGTTTTGCGCCCACTGCGGAAAATGGTGCACAACCTCCGTTATCATCGTCGGCAGCGGCGTGCTGTTGCCCTGTATTTTGCTGTAAAGCACGTTGAACTCCACCGCCAGCGAAGAGAGGATCAGCGCCAGCGGCGTTAGCACAATCAGGCAGATGATCGCTACGGTCAGCAGAGAAGCCGCGCCGTTTCTTTCTCCCATCCACTGTCGAATTTTATTTTTCAGCGGATGGAAAATCACGGCCAAAATCGCCGCCCACAGTACGGCCGAGTAGTAAGGACGCAGCACTTCGAAAAAAGCGACGGTAACAATAAGCAGGATCAGGATAAAAAACCCTTTGTTCAGACCGGGAAATCTCATTTTATTCTCTCTGAAACAACAATTTGCTAACGCAGCATAGAAGGCCTTGCTACTTTTGCAATATTGCAGCAAAGATAACCGGAAAGGGTGCTCATGGATCATACCGCAACAGGCGGCGAGACGAATCCCGCCGCCGGGTTGCCCTACCGTCCGGATTCGTAAGCCAGGCTGGCGACAACCTCCGTTCCTCCCTGTCTGATATGCAGTTCACACAGCGAGCCGCGCGTTATCCATGTAAAAATCAGTACCGATACACAGATAATGAGCAGGCTCAAAAAGAGTAACTTCGCTGTCTTCATTGGCTTCCTTCTCCGTTGCTTTCCAGCGGGTAAAAGGCTACCTTTATGTTGTATGGCATAAGGGTTGGCCTCACTTTGATTGATTCGGGTGGGGCCTTTCTCTTTCTGTCCCTTGCCATGCCCGGGACCGAAAGATCCAGAGCACCCGTCAGGCAGTTTACGCTTTTCCCCTTTTCATCCCATCAGCAAAACGCAGAGTTGCGTAGCGGC
>Ga0157363_1001507_pt1 | contig 19506 bp, 10 predicted proteins | sample AttsexASBM1_FD_111477 | JGI IMG/M metagenome (GOLD analysis project Ga0157363, IMG submission 111477) | Fungus gardens microbial communities from leaf cutter ant in Ribeirão Preto, State of São Paulo, Brazil - Atta sexdens ASBM1 | ecosystem: Host-associated > Fungi > Mycelium > Unclassified ... | reverse complement strand
AAAAGAAGAGTGAAGATTAATCTCCTTGCTCTAGAAGCAAAGACGAAAACACGTCTCTCGAAATGCGAAAGAAATCATCATCAAGATTTGCATCGAGATCGTAATGGAGTAACGTAGCATCACACTTTAATGAACCGAAAAAAAAGATGGCCCGAAGCTACTGATAATAGACAATGAACTTCCCTCTCTCTCTCTCTCTCTCTCTCTCTCGCTCTCGCTCTCCCCCCCCTTTCTCTTTCTCTGGCTTCTAATAAATCTAACTTTTCTCTCTCCGTAGCTCGTGCTTATGTGCAGAGCTTTGAATATCTCAAGCACGACAATTTCTTTCCGCCAGATTTTTATCGAGGCGATTTAACGTCACACCACAACGATAATCGTCTCTTCTACGACGCATCCGCGACTCGTGCAAATAATATAACTGCATTTCTGAAAATTCTAAATGATTGACCATTTCTAAATGATTATATTTTATTTTCGCTCCTATTTGTGTATACAGACTTTTTGCTACTTACATATTTCGAAGAAATCAAAGATTTTTTTCTTTATAAAAAGAATTTTTTTAAGCCAACAATATTACGGCGAGAATTTCCATATAATGAAATATGTAAATTAAGAGTATGAATAAAATTTCAATATATCATCGCTTATATCGAATAGTTTTACGATTCGAACTCCAGATGTTTATTTCGACATCGAATCGGTATTTTCATCTTTATTATATTAACAAGTTATACACTAGTCTCTGTATCGACATAGCATATTAAATTAAATTACATGAGAGTTTATCAATTTTAGATTACGGCGCGAACGTGTCTCTCCAGTTTAATTTATATCTTAGAATTTACACCATCAAATGTAATTCCATGGAAAATTGCGGTTCCTGTAGAGTTTATATTCGAATCCATTCTACATTAAAAACAAATATTGTATATGCACACAAGTTTCAATTTACAGTTTATAATGGTTCTTATCTTTAGCGGTCTATCTATTGATTAGAGAATAGTGGCCATCATTGAAAATAAATACTTTGAAAATATACGAAAAAAAAAACGATTTTACTTTTATTTTCAATATGTTAATAAAACTATTGATATAATTAAATAAAATATCAGAAATAAATTTGATTTTTTTATTATTATATTAACTAATATTAATATAATTTTATTAATTAATATTAATATAATCGAGTTTTATTCTGAGAAATCCACTCGTAATTAAAGCTTAATTGCATTAATTAATAATTCTTTGACTGGATTTAACTAAGTTCCATGCTTGTCTGTAATGCAAATTTGGTTTAAATAAGCTCTCAGGTATTTTACGTCTCATACATAAAAATGACATCGCTCTTTTGCGGATAACCGGTGAATAAAAATCACCGTATAGAACATTTATTGGTTATTTATTTTGGTTATCAGAAAATAGACATCAAACTTTAACTGATTCGCTAAATAAAATAATCATTTGTCTTTTTTAAAACTTTTACCGTATTCAGCATTATGTAAAACTTTACAGCGCTTTCTATAAAATTTCCTAATTTTGTTATTAAATCGTCTCTGTTTTTTACAAGTTTATACATGGGATTAAAAAATCATCGTTTTTTTTTTAAGATTGTTTTGCAGAATATTATCCAAAAAGAAATTGTTAGCAATGTAGCCATAAAAGAAAATAATTTTATCGATTTTATGTCCTTTATATTAAAAAAAAATATATATATAGTATATACAAAACCTACATATATATATATATACAAAGTTCTAATCGAATTAGTATGATGATTTTTTCTCTGTGAATTTGCTTATAACTTGCGGTTGAAATCGATTGTTTAAATTGATGTTAATGACGCTCGTTAATATTCATAAATTCTCATGACTCGGCCAAATTTTCTCTTTTATGCGCTTATCATTTTATGTACATAAAACATTTAATGAATATGATTTTAATTTTAATATAATACGCGTTTTTTTTTTAATTCCAGGCATGACATGTTATTAATTGTTGTAACAAAAAATTGCAGAATCAATTAAGATATATTTTACATTTTATTCTTCATATTTTATACGTTTATTTAGGTTAAATTGTATTTAACTTGAAATACGTGATAAATTATTATGAAATTAACGTATAGAGATTTTTTTGTATTTTTAGCATATTTTAAATATAAGGTGCTTTCTATCTTGACATGGTTTATACGATACGTGCGGTATGCTACTTCTCTCGTATTTTCATTGATTTTGATGCTAGTCGTCTCGTCGACTGCATTCGGTAATCCGCCGCACTCGATCGTGCGTGCTCATAATAATAGCGATCCTGACATTTACCTGTGATTTTATAATGCGCGCACGTCTGTGCGACGACTGTTGACTGCGATTTAAATGGAGAAACGAACGTGCATCTATTCGATGATAATAGTGTATGGATTGACGAGTCGAGTATGTTGCTCCAATTAATTCGTCGTGCTGTTTCGACGATAATTTGATTTGATAACGGATTGTGGTATCTGGCAATTACATGCAAGCCGCACGCATTTATTTCCTATATGATCGACAGCGTAGCTGTCGAAAATGTTATAAAATATGGAAAGCGTAAATCGAAATAGTTAACGTTATTGATAGTTTGCTGTCAAATTATCAATAATTTAACCTTTATCATCTATGTAATCGACTGTTTATTTTTACTACTTAAAAATTTCTTTCGAAGAAAAATTTCATTTATTCTTTTAAATATAAACGAAAATAACTTTGATGTTTTATTTCGGACGATGTCTCTTACGAGTTTTTAATGTTGCTGTCTATTTGTGCTAGAACGCATTAAATATTATAGTATCTCGCCGTCTATTTAAAATCGCGGGGAAGGAATTATAAATCTGAGCGTCAGAATTGCTGTTAGATAGTAAAAAAAAATTGCGCGTAAAATTACACGTGTCATATCTGTCAGGTAGGAATAATTTCGTTGGCCACTTTAGAGTGACGTATTGTACGGCGGACACGTACATAATCTACATAAAAACAGACGTGGTCATGGCGGCGGATAATTTCGTCGGACGGCTGGTAAGCGTGTTGAAACCTCATTTTCCGAAAATTTGCGTGAAAAATAGCGTGTTCACTGACAAGCGCATATGACCGCGGAAATAATAGAGATGGAAATCGCACCATAACCGTGCGTAAATGCTCATAAATATTATACGACACTACATGCTCGTCGTCAGAGTGATTCATATGTTTAGCTCGAAATTTTTGAATAAAACGTTTGTAGACTAATTTAAGATAAATATTTTATTATATGAGAAGACTTAAAGAAGACTAACTTAACCCTCAACTGTAGCTATGAAAAATTACACTTAAAAGTTTCAAAGTGTTCTGTTTAAAGAATGAATCTCTGCCTTTCGATGATCGATAGAGATAATTCAAAGTTTTTTTATCTATAATTTAGAATTTTATAGCATGAATCATATAAATTGTACAACTGTCTAAAATTTTCGCTTCGGCCCAAATGATCCGTTGTCTCTTGTCGAAGGTTAAAAATAGATAGAAAAATTCAAGATAAATATTCTATGATATGTTAGAAATTATGTTTTATCCATACTCTTCATCTTCTCTTAAATTATTACATAATTTATATTATTTATATTTCACATATGTCTGTAAAAGAATTTCTCTGTTACTGAAGAATTGCAAATTATTTAGATGATTAATTTATAGATGATTACTAAACGTTGTTAACAATACCTACATTTATTATTCGAAACGCATTCTTTGAATTTAGGTGGCTTAGATTATACCATAGATTGTGCCATCTAATACTACAGAGCTCGATAACTTATTAATACGACTGACACATACCCGCATCCGTACATATTAGCTTCGCCTCGACGAGCACTTAATGACATTTCTCAAGTTGCTCGGGGCAATTCTCCCGGTTGATCGTGACGCTATGTAGAGGGTGTACGACACACCCTAATAGATGTAGGCTTAATACGTCACCGGCAATGGAATCGCCTTATCCGAGTATTATGCACGTCCGTGTATCAACAGTCGTGTACACACGTGCATATTCCATTACGTAAACAGATGCAAATATCTGTGCCTGTTTGTTATACGGTTTCAGAATAGTATCTGTGACACATCACATCGCAAACAGACGTACCAAATTATCGCTGTTAACACTAAATATATAACATAATCATAGTACTTTTGAAATTATATACTAAGTGTGCGATTTGTGTAATTTCAGATTTATTTAAAAGTAATAGTAATATTTCGTTCAAAGTTGAAAAAAAAAAGACTTCAATTCTAAACTGACTACAATTTTGAGCCATGAAAGAGTTAATAGTTAATTAAGCGTAGAAGCAAATTCGCCCGAAATGTTTAGCCGGAAACGATGCGGCAGTTTGCCGAAGGAGGTTAATAGATATCGGTTTAGCACATCTCGGACTGGACTTGATTATACTATCCCTGTGCGACATTTACGTGTACATGTACATTTAGCGTACTCACACTTGAATATCTATAGTATCATATACATGCTAGTAAAGATGTCCCGTGTGCGCGTTCGTACTTGGCGAATTCGCGAGACGGAGAATTAAATCCTTGTTAAGATAAGATTAACGGGACACGTCGACGAGGGTTAGCTTGTTTCTAGAAGCTCTGAATCCCTTTTTCTGAGTGTCGTTCTCTTTACCTCTTCCCTCTTTTTTCTCACCCCACAGGCGTTGATGTCTCTTTTTTCTGTCTCTCTTCCCCCCCCCCTCTCTTTCTCTCTCTCTCTTCCTTTGGATGGTACAAGGCATAGGTTGGTTATAAGGCTAGTAATTAACAAGCGAGCTATGGAACGAGAGTTCCCTTGTGTCTCAGTCATCCCTCTCTTTCTCTCGCTCCTTCTCTTTTTCTATAGTGTTTTTATTATTTTATTTCTCGAGTCCTTCCGTCCGTCTGTGACATAATCTAAGCGAAACCTCGTCTCTTGTTCCTTTTGTTGTCGCGCACGATGAAATGCATCTCTCTACGCGACTAGATCCTGCAATTACGCAGAAAAGTTATCACCCGACTAACTTGTTTTCCAGAGAAAGAGATTATTATCAAATTGTTATGATGTACTATAACCGCAGTTATTTAATTATGTATATTAAACATTCTTTGAGGGAGAATTAATATTAACCTAATGTAACATTCTCTTCTGTTATTGTGTATCTCAGATTTAGTCTGTATAATATTGACATACATTTTCTCGGCATTTTACGTATTAAATAAGCAATGAATCGATAGGCAATTATGATTCCTCTCGATCGTCAATCACTGCTTGTCCCGATTGTTATCGATTTCATCAAAATCGTCGCGCAATCGTCCCCATTATGATTCTTATTTGCGTATTACGCCACCGTGTGCCGATGGTCATCGCCGCGTGCTGAACAACTACGCCTCTGTCCAACCTCGAGGATTTTACGAGCAACGTGCACGTAAGTAAGGACAACCATCAAATCACGTATAGGTGTGCCATAATCAGCGTCGCACGCGATTTCTCATAAACCACCCACGCGCAGGCCGATCGACGGATGGAGTCGTCCGAGGACGTCTCGTGTAACCGGCGTGTAAATTATCGGTTATCGATCTTTCTTGGCAAATTACCTGGTAAGCCGCTTAAGTGTTCGTAGACTCAGGTAAGAGGACGACCGACGAACGAACTTGCCTTCGTCGGGAAGGAGGTTGCTTCAAGGACACGCTTCGAAGCCTTTGCCAGCGTTATCGACTTACACATGTATCTGAATGCAGTTTGTGACAATCGAAGAAAATGCAGCTGTCGCGAATTCATTCCAAAGAGGATGGGATTGATATAGTTACAAAGTGCAACTTGATAAACAGCTATTTTTGCGTCGCAGATATTTCCTTGAGGCATATAATTTATTTTATACTGCGTTTCTCAGAGATAAAAGAGCACATGCTTTTAATGCAAGTTTTTTATTTAAAATATTACTTAACTAGTTGTTGCAAAAACTGCATATTTCAATATTTTGAATGTCGCGACGAAAGATATGAATAATACTTTTGCATTTTATACATGTATGTAGTATTACGTGTGTCTCGATTACACGCAGGCATCTCAATTTATACGACAACCAACGCAATCTCATAGTGTAATTTATATAATTACGGAAAATATGTTATGGAACCATACAATTTGTTTATTTCTGTAATCACGCCGAGTCACTAGTTTCTAGAACAGAAGGATTTATTTAAACCAATCTTCATATGGATGCAGAGGGGTCGATATACATGTATATGCGGTCAGTGATCTCATCCGGTCAATTTATTCAAGATTGATAAGTCAATTATTAAGACATTGTTGCTTGGAGAAGTCATTATTGTACAATCGAAACGCAAGATTTCTGTGTCACACGCGAAGAATCGAGATAATAATAGTAGTGACAGCTGCAGATAATACGGTGCATTCGATCGTGGACGCGCGGTCACTTCAAAAAAGAGACATACGATAGAGGGCGGTTATCGGACGTTGACTCCGCCATTAGTGTAACTCCTAGACATTGGCTCTATTATGTGAAAGACGAGGTTACGAGATATGATATAACGTATGGAAATATCAGATTGGGTCATAAATTAATAACAACTGACTAATTGTAAGATGGAACTGTATGTGAACGTAAATCACATTTCCAAATATGAGCTGAGTGATTTTATTAATTGAATAGAAGTAGATAACAGTCAATATATTGTTTTTTAACAAGCTTAATTAGCTTGGAATTTTGTTTTAAATTATACAATACAATACATGAATGCTTTTTAATAATTTTTATCAGATTTTTTATTATATTGTGAAGATATATATATATATATATGTGTGTGTGTGTGTGTATGTGTGTGTATAAAGTGTATAATAAAAAAGATATATATATATATATATACATTTTTTGTAAAATACTACGTATATTTAACGTAACAGATGTCACCCATATATTACTGAGAAATTGCTTAAATGTTCCATGCTTCTCAGAAGCACCATTGGCAGTCGTAGAAAACATATTCTCTTTTCTCTGTAGATCAACGGGAGGTCATTTATGTAAGAAGCTAGTTCTATTTTATCCGCTCGCTTAAAACGACCCGCGATGCACTCGCCAGTCAATTAGTAACAGATCCAGTTGCTCTAAATTGGCGGCACGTTTCGTCGGCATTTATCAGTCCAGCGGTCACCGCTAATTGGCATGTCAATGATTCCATTACGAGCATTGTGCAATATTCTTTGAATTGTCATCTGGATTTGCGTTACATTGTACGCTCTTCTCGTAGCACAATTGGTTCAAAGGAACGGGGAAGTAAGTTTCTAGAATTCGGAATGTTCCTTATTCTCTGTACGGTCTTGCACAGACTTGAATTTTCAAAATTTTTCTACTCTGTTCTGCTTTTGTTACGGTTCAACGAACAATCCTTTCCGGAACAATATTGTTCACCGGAGTTTACAACCTTATCATGCATGCGATATTCTCTGAATATTAAATTTTATCAGATCGCAATTTTTCCAAACTTTATTCACCGTTTATTCATCCCATTTGTAAGAATGATAACGACAAGAAAAGCAAAGTTGGAATTTGAAAAGTTTTTATACATTTATAATTTCTTTTTTACGTCTTCTTTTACGTCAGCCATATCTACAATTAGAAATTGAAGATTTATTAAACTACGATTATCGGTCACTATATAAAGATTGAGCTTGAGATCTTTGTTAATTGCGGTATTTGGGGTCATCGTTGTTTTCCACGTCGCAAATAATGTTGCGCCAAGAGAAAAGAAAATCGTTTTTTTAGAGAGAGAGAGAGAGAGAGAGAGAAGGAGAGAGAGAGAGAGAGAGAGAGAGAGAGAGAGACTTCTGCGAAGGTGGTTGGCTACATGCCAGAATCAGCTATTTCTTCTCGGGTTGACCGACGGCACACTGACCCTGGACATATCCGAATCCCAGTTCCGGGACTTCCCTCGACGGCTTACGATGAATGGACCCCGATCTGCCCTCAGGTTGCCACCGTCGGAATGTTTTCCTCCCTCGTGTCGTCTCTCTTGCAATAGTGATAGATCTGATTCGAAATCCGATTTATCATTTTCCAATCTATCTGGCAGTGAATAATTATTAGTTGATATTTTAATTCTAATTTCTATAATCGATGGATTGCAATTTTTATAAAAAAGAAAAAAGATTCTATTATCAAAATAATTGAATAATTTGAATATTCTGACCCGAATTAATGTTTATGTAAAATATTGTCAGATTTATTTTATCTGAATAGATTTATTTTGGAAAATAGTGTTTTATAAAATAATTTTTTTTGTAATAATGTCTCTTATATAAAATATATATGAAGAATCGTTCCATTTTTCTACATCGAGTTTTAATAATAGATTACTTTTATTAATAATAGATTACTTAATAATAGATTACTTTTATTTTTAATAAGATTATTAATACGTATGATTATCAGGTTTGTTCAGTTTGGACTTATATCATGCTCATTGTTATTCGTAGACTGTCTCAATTTGTCGAATTTGCGCGAAATTCATGCTAAGTTTCCCGTTGTTAGATATATATATATATATATATATACATATATAGATGGATAGTTTCCATACTTAATATGTACGCACAACAGCATGGATCTAAGAGTTAGAATGAGTTAAACGAATACATAGTTTAGAAATGAATAACTTTTTGGAATGTGCATCTTTAAATTCAATTACATTTCGATTAATATCTCTTGTATTTGCATCTATTTTCATCGGGAATTCTATATACATGCATTGCTATAGTATAAGTAATTGTTACGTGAAAACAGATTTTTTAATTGAAATATATTGTTCGACGATGAGGGTGTTTGTTCGAGCTGTTCGTGAATAAGCTTGTTTCTATTTTCGAACCGAGAAAAAAACTCGGTTTTTTTATCCAAATCCTTGTATTATGGTCAGTTGAACGGACGCCAGACGTTCTCTCTGAAATTCGCTCGAATGCGAACTCCCGCTTTCGCGTACTCAAAAACTTTTCCGAGCTCGGAATGATGCCAGTTAGTAGTTTGTTCGTAGACAAAATGTGCTTCTAAAGTTCTTAGCATGATTAAACAGCGTGATTTCAAGCACGTCTTACTTTAAATGCGAATATTTTTCTATATCTATGTATGTAAATTTTAGTTTTACAAATGCATTGCATTCATAGTAATAATTTTTTAGATTCTCTCATTTAATGCTCAAGTTAAGTTCTTAATATATACATATTTACATGTACTTATATTTCTTATTAGTTTTAAAACCTGTAGAAATAGGAAGATAAATAACGTGTCTCTCATTATTTTGCAATCTAAAAAAATCTTTGAATTAATTATTCAAATATATACCTTGTTCATAAATACAGACGTTACGGGATACGTGCAAATGTCGATGTTCATTACATTCGGAAGTCACATCAGACTCGTTGGTAGATACGAGGTCAGGTTGGAGAATCCGAGGATTGTCTGTCTCTGAAGAACATGTCCGTGCACATGTAAGAGAGCAAGCGTAGGTGCCTTTTTGTATGCAGCAGTTCTCGAAGCTGCGGCATCTGAGCCATCCGGGATCGAATCCGGAAACTCGTAGTATGGCAGTTCCCGTGTAAAGGTCGTGAACGTGCGAGAATGCACGACTTTACCAGGAATGCTCATACATCCGGCGTAAAAGTTGCCAAATTGCCGGTCATGTTGCTCTTTTTCTACTCGGTGATTATCGTTGTTACGACGTTGCTTCACGGATCGTTTTTAAACATTTCGTTGCGGACATTCATCCCACTAACTTTCTGGAAAGTCCGATGAGTTATCGCGGTAACTCTGCGTCATTATATATGAATCGGATGTCGGAAACGAGCGTAGAGTTCGAGTAAACGGCGAATTGACGTGAGCTGTTGAATGAAAATTATATTATACAAAAATAGTTGAATAGATATACGATAGGCTCAAACTATGTGAAATATGAGGAAAATGACGTAATGACTAATGGAGCAATAGATTTAGGAAATATGCATGGAATCCAAAAGATTAGAAAAGATATGAAAAGATAGCAAAATATATAATTATAATTAAACGATAATAAAATATTAAAAACTTTTACACAATTCTTAATTTTACGTGTAGTTCATTAAAATTTGCATCGATTCCTACATTTTCGCGGCTTATCGAGGGTCTTCACGGAAAATTCCGTTTCACACAATCGTGAGCAACGGCGCGCTGATAATCCTTACGCCATCTTAAAAGGACATCTCAGTGCACCGAAGCGAAGGGAAACTTCCGGCAAAGTGTACTTCGACATTTACTTCGAACGGAGCTCAGAAAAGTATCTCTCATCTGCCTCGCTTCCTCCCCGCGTTATTTTTTGTCATCGAAAGAAGTTCTTCCGGTTTCGTGGAAAGTTCCGGGATGACGTCGACTGAGACACGCAGAGGTCGAGAATGCTACTGGTCTCTGCTCGGATCGATTTTATCCCGGGCACTTCGAAGACACGATTCGACCACTTAAAGTCTTCGTTCAAAGCAATTCTGCCCACTGCTGTTCCGCCAGAAGAAAAATAAGGATAGCTGAACGGACAGGTGGTTGAGTTCGCATCTAACCGGTTATCTTTTGCTGGAGTAAGATAAATAGGATGGATGATAACTCGTGATTTAAAAAAGGAACGATATAGATTTCCTTATAGGAAATGGAAATGATTGGAAATTGCTTTGATACGTGTGCTGCAACTTATGAATTCTCAATTATACGCGAGATGTGTGTGTATCTTAAAATAGTAACCAATCAATTATCTGATTTCTTTTATTTCGTAGGATACTGTAAAAACAATTAAAAATTGTTTGAAAAATAAAGTAAGTGCAATATACATCTTATAAAAATCGAATTAATTTCTCTTTTTCAACAATATAATAAACGTATTATAGAAATGATTGAAAACTGGTAATTGCACAAAAAACAAATAAAATACTTTTTTAAGTACATATAAGATAATATTTTAATTGTCACTTTTTCATTCGCACGTCTGTCTTCAATGAGAAAGCGATCGTTACTGATTGATACAATGTTGAGAGAATTTCTCCTTTTTACGTTGTTTAGTACAAATTCATGAAAACGAGCGTTGCTTCGTGCTCACGTAAGAGGCACGCTGGGGGATAAGCGCGGATGCGATAAATATGAATGAGACGGAAGTACGAGTAAATGAGGACGTGTAGAAGAGCGAGACGGAAGAGCGAGAAGCTAAATAAAAGGAGGAGATGCGGAATATTGGTCGGAACAGGGCCGTAATACTGACTCGCGAGCACATCCGGTCAAAATACAAACGCTTCCGTTGCACCGCATCGCATAGTATCGCATCGCGCGAGCTGCCGGTATTTTTCAGCCGGTCAGAGGCATAAATTGCTGAAGAGCGATGGGCCAATTCTCCGCCGGAAGATTGACTGGCCTCACTTCTCCTATTCGCCTGCTTTCTCTCGTCTGCATGGCTTAATACATAACCACGGTTCTCCCGTTCACGCCATTATGCATGGGAAAACATTGGCCGCAACGAGCAACGATAAAATTCTCGAGCCGAGCCTTGAATGCTCCCAGATTGATTACGATTTCGTTTAATTTACCGCCATTGTCGCACGACGATAAACAACGTATCGACGAGTGTATAATTGAACGGTTTCAATACAAAAAGAATTCGTGCCTAAAAATACATATTATGAGCGAACGTATGATTGAAAAAATGTCAGCTATAAATTTAATTACAAATGTTGTATTAAATTATTCCTCTGCAGCCTAAATGTTAAAAAAAAAAACAATATGTTTTAGAGAGTTAGAGTAGAATTATTGTATAATCAATAAATTTTATCGTATAAATGATACATTTTTATTCTAGTATAAATCAGTTTCTCTGAATTGAATAACTTTATCAATATGATTCTATTTATATTTTTCCATGAATAGCTTAGAATCATTGAATGAAAAAAAATATATATATAAAAGAGAATAATAGATACAGAATTAATTTTTGTTCAGCAGAATTTCTCAACAAGATTTTTACCACATTTTTTTATATTTTAACATTGAATTAAGTTAATATTACAATACTAATAAGGGAATGCATTATATGATATGGATATGTGTCATTGCAATAAAAAGTGCAACGGTTGATAATATTATTTGCACGTCGAATAATTGGATGTATCACACTCTCTCGCGCAAACAAGCACATTCAATTCCCCCTTCTCTTTCTTATTCTCTTTTTCTATCTATTCTCATTCATAAGATTTTGAGTAATTAATCAAATTGACTCACAACAGACAATAAAATCAGCATTCCTGGTTGATTTTATTAGTATTGTGTGAATTCCGTTCTATTAGCCACAGGCTAAATCATGCATAAAAAATTTGATGCAATTCACCACGAGATGGATATTACATTCATTTACGACAATCCTTTACTTCATGTCGCGATTGTTGATGAGTTGGAGATTTAATTTTCATAATACGTTTTACAAAACTGAGCAAGGATAATGCATTTTTCTAATTACCAACTTCAATTGTTTGTGTTATACTAATGATTGTTAAAAATATAATCAACTCTAATATCATTAATATATATCTATATATATTTAGTAAAAACATTACATTTATTAATTTAAAGAGAAAGTAATAGAAAGTGTAGGTAAAAAAGCTTAATACTGTTCGATGATTTGCAAGATTGTAAATTTCTTTGTCGGGTACTGCATTATTAAAATGTATCTATTTTTATCATGAGTTGAAGACTAACTCGACCTCACGTGTCTCTCGAGGAGAGGCATGAGCGTGCAAAATGTTAAAGCATAAGGCATCACGCGCGATGTCCAGACGAGCGGAGGCCGCCGCGCCGCCAGACGAATTACTCCCTCGTGCGAAAAGATTGCACGAAAGAAGTAATAATCATCGGCCACGCGAGTGTATAATCGATCGCCTCGAGGTAAAACTCGAGGCAAAGTTCCTCTTTGGGATGAAGCAATAAAACGAAGCGAAAAGAACGGAGTGGACGATCGAGGGTCCCGGCGCGGCGGCTGACGAGAGGGATCCCGAAGACCTTAAAACCAACGACCCGCTTTTAATCCGACCGAGTCCTGGTTCAAGAAGGACAATGACGGCGGCGCACGATATTATTCTCGTCTTTTCACCTTACCTTCGGTCATTCACGAACGATTACGAAAAAAGGTGGGTGGAAAGCCGCGCTTTGCGCGACGCGCAATATAAATTACGTTCTCATGTTGATTTTGCCTCGTGCTGAATTCTCGCCGAGCAGGAAAGTAGCGAGCTGATGATCGGGAGGCGAGATAAATAATCTCGCGACAGCACAGTGGACGCGTTCTCATTATTTTTTTGAGCACCGGTCCACCTCGATCCATCTCACATCGGTGGTTGTCATCTATATACTATAATATTCTATATACATGTATGTACGCGCATGAGAGCACGGCGTGACGAAATTTGAAACCTTGCTGGAAAGAGGTAAGCGCGATCACCGACGGGGCAATCGCTCGTCACATCGCGCCAAATATGTATATCTCTGAGATGAATTCAGCTGAGATGGCCGTATGTGGCGAATGTACGCAACTGGGACCGAGTCGAGATCCTCTTCCGGTCAAAGACACAAAAGCAAATTTTTTTTTCTCCTCTCTCCTTTGGCCTTTAACTGCTGACAGACCGTATTTGTTTGACGTACACTTCTGACGTGTACCATCTTGTCTTCATATTTGCTTTGTCATTTCCTGTGAGGATAAAGATAATTAAGAATCGCGCGATTTTGGCTTTAGAGATATAACTTTATAAAAAAGAAATTCACGATCAACTGCTACACTGGAGAGAGGACTATTCTCATAAAATTATTTATATGCATAAAAAATACAATTTTATTGAAGTGTCTAAAATTTAGCTAGATACGAATAAAAATAACTTTGTTGGACTATCAAAACAATTATAATATGTAGGACGCTCAAATGGTTGCTAAAATCATGTCAAATCTTTTCGCAGTATTACTTATTATTTAGGTGAGTCAACAATATTATTTTCAGATCCAGTTTTTAGATATTTCAACAAAATTGTTCTTTTCTATGGCAGAGAATTATATTTAAATCCCTGCAACTTTTAAAAATTGTGTCAACTTAAATCAAAGTAAAATAATAAAAGATCGCTGCATTCCCATTTAACTTGGCATACACATTACTTTACGAAATGCCTCCGTAATACGAACTCGACGCGCGACATTTCTCCGTGTCAACGATATTTATTCTATTTTCGTAATATTGCCGTTCGAGACGCATCATCTTGTGCGATGTGAGACTTTACAAGGATCGAACAGGATGTATTTGATACGTTTGGAACGTCCGATAATTCAAACTACCTCCATGGGAGATCACGCATTAATCCCCTTGATTATACATGTATATCGTCGTGTTGTAGCATGTTGGATCGATATTCCTTGTGCATATGTATACATCCGCGATTCAACTCGGATACGTGATCAGGAATCAGGAAGTGAAACTGACATATCATCTTCGATATTGAACTATTTGTAGATGCGGTTTAATTTAGATATGTTAACAGAAATTTTCAGATTGTATAAAAGATTGAGGTCGCATAGTATATTCAATCAGACTCATTATTGTATCAACATTTGTTTCATTAGCAAATTTATGAACATATAAAATATATAATTATTTTCATAGCAAAAAACACATAAGTATTCATTCGTATTACTATTATTATTATTATTAATATCTACTATAAAAAGAAGTATTAATATCAAGTTAGATTTTAAACACGGTCTTTTTAAAAATATATTGAAACGCGACTTAAATAAAATATCTCTTAGGAAAAAAAACTGGATAAACTAACTAAACTAAACTGAATAAACACTAAACTAATTAGTGTTCCAATAAACTGATTAGCTTTCAATAACTGATAATACACTGAATCAGCAACTGATAAAATATTATTAGTTGCTGTACAGTTAAAATAGTTTATTGGAACACTAATTAGTTCTTTTTCTTAATGTATTTTTTAATTAATATATATTATACTTATATATATGAGATACATATTTACTTATTATTAATCTTTTGTATTTTTGTTACATTGACATTAATACACTCAATTACTAATATAATCAATTTTTTGTCAATTTTGATCTTGATTTTAATTTAATTTAATATTTAAAAAAAAAAAGTATAATCGAGCAAGGCTAATCAAAAAGTTAATTGATATCGATGAACCATCCGTAAATGGGCCACATAATTTTTAGAATAATATTGATATACAATGAAATCTCAAAATGATTCTCTTCATATATTGAACTTGCGTCACGACATACAAAATTACTTTTTTTTTTTCATCGTGATAGTGCTCATGCTAATTTTTGTCGTAACCCCGGCGACAGGTATATCCAGAATTCGCTCGTACAATCGATCTCGTGCTAACAGCAACATACTGGAAACAAGTAGCGTGTCGATACACTGTAGCGACAATATAGCGACGACTGTGAAAAGTGTCGATATAGTCGAATACGGGCGACCCCCTTTAATTTGCATACAAAATGGCCCATTGAGCATATTGTTATTTTAATTGGCCGAGTCGACGACCACGCCTGGGACAATGGCGATTCGATTATATACGCATTCTCTCGCAATTTTCAGGAATGGGTCGCGAGCGCGAAAGGGAAAAAGATTTATTTTGGCGCATCTCGTCCTCCCTGTCACACAATGTCTGTTGCAGTTTTATTGCGCAGAGTAATTTCTTTCTCGATCTTTTTCTTTCTTTTTCCGCATTTCTCTCTTCACTATTTTTCTTTCATTTTGCACTATCGTGCGATCGATACATGTCCGACGCCAACCAGCGATCGCGCACATGAAATGCGCGTGGGCGATATTCGGCGCGTTTGATCTCACGATAGCGCCTGGCATGATGAATTATTATAATTTATGATAATTAGCGGCGCCTGACGCGAACGTGATTCACGTCGTATCTCTCGAATTCTTTAACATCTTAATATAGTGACACTATTTATTTTTGTTACTTGTCCCAATTAATATTCAATAAAGAAATATTCTTTTTCTAGAACAATACTTATTTTATTTTATATTTTTGTACTTTTTATTACATTTCATGCTGCACAATGACCTATATTGGACTTTCCGTTTAAGCCATTTGACATTTTGGTTATAAAAAGGAACATTGTTATAAAATAACATAAAAATTAAAAGAAATAATTTAAAAATATTTTTTAGCATTACGCATAAATTTATAATTATAATATATGAAGCAATATTGGAGTACATTAGGTTTTCTTTTTTATAATAATTTTTAATAATAATAATAATAATTTTGTAGTTTCTTAATCATTAGATCTTATTAACAAATATAATAAATATATAAAAATATCAAGGATTATTGATAATACAGCGTGATAAAGCTAAGTGGCTTAAAATTGATGATTAAAAAATTACTTTCTAAATTTCTTGAAATAAAATCTCACTTCAAAAGAATTAAAACACTGCCACTATTGAAAAAAAAAAAAATGAAACATTTGCACTCTTAAATAAGAGTGACAAATTTTGACTTTTCTTTGGAGAGATATCACTCCAAGAAATTTAAAGAGTAGCACGGAACATGTTAAGAATAATGATTTTATATATATTTTCCAACAACATTATATTTATATAATATAATTTAGCACAAGTTTATATAATAAAGTGCAATCAAATATTATGACACGCGTCCATTTATGAGAGAAATATTAAATTATTTAGCAGCATCTTTTCTACTTTAATCCTCACTACATTCGTAGGTATAGGTATAAGCAACAAGATATATTTCTCCATGATGCGTCGCGGCGCAATGTGTCGTAGTCAGATAAACTCCAGCGCTCCACTTTTCGAATTTTGTCGTTCGACGTGGTGCAATTTATGACTTCGAAGCAAGTGACAAGAGAATAAAAGAAGGTGAGAATATAGCAACGCGCGATTCTTCACGGGCAAAAACGCGTGTCGTGGGACACCGATCATAAAGTGCAGCCGCGTCTCGATTGGTGGTGAAACTTTGTATCGTGTTGTATGAGAATGCACATGTCTACGTGAATACAGTGCAACGATGAGCTATCGGGAAGAGAACACGAGAACGTGATGGGTGATGTAGGTATGCGGTACGTTGCGCATGTTGTGCGGTCCACCGACTTATTTGACGAAGCTATTTCAAAGCGATCGATTGTCTCCGTTGCTCTTGTTCCGTTTTGTTCCTGTTTCGCCTCTCGTACGCAAAAGCGTGATATCGTTTCAATCCTGATGCGGAATCGTTAGATTGGTTTCAGTCTTTTCGTTCCAGCGTGCAATGAGATCTCGTAGTTGCCCTGATAAAATAGTTCTATAGATGTACGGGTATCTGTAAATTTGATACCTTACACAATTTTTACGCTCGATACCACAATATACTGAGAGAAAAATATTTGTACTTGTAACTATAACTGCGTGATAAAATCATTATCGTTAGAAACATCCATTTTTATAATTATTCTTGCTTTAATTTTAGTAATAATAATATATATAATTTTCTCAAACATGAAAAAATTATATTATAAATTATATAATTAGAAATATTAATTAGAAATATTAATTAAAATATCAAGATATAAATGTAATATAAATATAATCAACATTTTTATTTAGTAAATTCAATCGCAATTATATAATTACATACAATACAATTATTTTCTTAAATTCACTTACTATTTATGTGATATATAATAAAAATTAAAAAATATGTTAGGAAAAAAATTAGATTTCTAAGCAGTGCATGTGACTTATTAATAATTAATAGCATAATTGAATGAACTATATTTGCAAGATTAAAACAACTATAAATATGTATTTTATTCCCAAAAATGACTATAAACTATAGTTAAATATGGTAATTGCAATCATTCTTTTCTTAATATAATCGTCTTGCAACTGCATAAAAATATTAGACTGCAAACCTTAGATGAATTTATAACTGAACTTTTTTAACATTTAAAATTTATACAGCCCTATAAATGAAATTCATTGCAAAATCTAATTATATGCGTATTTAACTTGAACTGTAAGTAATACGTGTATACATATACATTTTTAGATATATATTTAAAATGGTTATTTCAGTCTCTCTCACGTATATAACATCACTATATAATAATAAAATTGGAAATACGCGTTTCATTCAATGCACACGTAACGGAATCATTAATTATCGCTAATGCAATCGTCTTCATTGTTAAAAATACACCTTACATACACATACACACACATACAGATACCGAGTGGATGTATAAAATACGATTATTAATACGCGTCACGAAGCATATATACGAATCGCTCGTGTGCTAATGGATGCATCTGACAAAAATAATCGAACGGCGAAGAGATTAATCAACGTTGCGGTGGGCGCAATGGCTTTCGTGAATACCGATATTATCCCTGAACTCGCAGAACCTCTTTTCCAAACGAGAGAGGATCCATGAGAAACAACCGGCGGGGATAAGTTACAGTGTACAGCGACAGAATCGCTATGGTAGAAGAACAGCTACAGCGATGTAAGATGATTTCCCAAGTGATTCTCTCTCCTCCTGTGGCCCTCATCTGGTCTCCATCTCTGCCACTTTCTGACCCTCTTCCCTCCAGACTGCTTCGTCTAATCGTTGAGACGATTCCAGGGGAGTCTGATGAGGGTATCCCGGTAGGTAGTGTTCCTGTTACAAGAACGTATACATGTCATGTTAATGAGCGTGCAACGAGCCATGTCTCTAGTGCCAGTATTCGCCCGAAGGTGTTTAGGATTACGAGGGAACTGTCAATAGTTAGCTGTCAGTAGTGGTGCACACGATTAATTGCAATTAATAGGCTCTCAGTAAAGTTTAATAAGTTACATTTTGATTATGATGACACTAAAAAAGTCAATGAAGGATTAAACTATAGTTAAAAATGATCGTACTCTCTAGATTATTCTTATAAAGTTCTAATTTGTGGTTTTGTAACTTCAGAATGGGTATTAATTTTTACTAAACAAGATTTAATCGGGAAACGAAGCGGGAAATATCCATGATGGTCCTGCTATTCCGTGAAAGCCTCAGTTTTCGCTGCGCGAATATTCGCTGGCCAACTCTAAAGCGTTAAGAGATTATTCCCTAATTCTGTGCGAGAATTCCGGTAATTCGATAATCGAGTTTCTCACGGTTGCATGGAGGAAAATCGCCACTATGAAAGAGATGAAAGTGATGAGATAGCAGGACAGTCCAATGAAAAAACTACTAGAACATTCTCTTCGTCCAGGTTCCATCTATTGAATTAAATCATATATAATTTTATCGATCATTCGCATTGCAAAATTTATTGCGAAAATAAATGGAAAATATATCATCGTTGAAATGTTAGCGAGGAATAACGTTCGACGCACGTTGTAATTTTTATCAGTTTT
>Ga0157363_1001506_pt1 | contig 19511 bp, 14 predicted proteins | sample AttsexASBM1_FD_111477 | JGI IMG/M metagenome (GOLD analysis project Ga0157363, IMG submission 111477) | Fungus gardens microbial communities from leaf cutter ant in Ribeirão Preto, State of São Paulo, Brazil - Atta sexdens ASBM1 | ecosystem: Host-associated > Fungi > Mycelium > Unclassified ... | reverse complement strand
GTATATATATATATATAATGTGTGTGTGTGTGTGTGTGTGTGTGTGTGTGTGTGTGTGTGTGTGTGTGTGTGTGTGTGTGTGTGTAATGTACTTACATCATTAATCAATGCCTCGACGATCACAGATGGTTTAAATGAATTTACAGATACATTAACAATAACTAATAAATCGCCAACTCATTGCAACGAGCGTATCGTCGGCGTTCATTATCTAACTGTATTGCATAATTATATAAGCACAAACAAGAATTTTTTTGCATTCTTTACAACGCGATAAGATTATTGAGATCAACGGCACGCAAAGACGAAATTCAAGTCATCGTATAGCCGAATTCTTTGTGCTTCCGGTTATCTTTTTTTTTTTACAAATCGCATAAAAGAACATCAGACCGTGACAAAGCGTTTTTCCATCTTTGTTAATTTTTGCAATCATGTGACATATTTATCTTTTCAAACACGCGTATCGATCAGCGTTATTTCTCTCTCTAATTACTATTTTAACATCCACTGTCTTAACGCTTGGCGTTAAAATTACTTCTATTTCGATCGCCGTTCGATCTTTATAGTGATCTTTAGGTAGTTTGCACATTTGTCTATCAAACGTTCCAAGTGGGAATCTCGAATCTCCGGATTATCGACCGTTTCGTTCACTCGCTCTAAATCACCTTTGTACTCTCGACGATCATCGATCATCCGCGAATTGCCAAGATATACACTGCGTATGGCAATGAGTCTCGAGACAGTCGAAGTATTATCGAGTCCTTCACGTCATATCGTAATGACTCGTCGGCGCACGCAACAAACTGCTCCCCGGCAAAGCGTCGTATTCACGGACATGAAACTCGTACTTGCCGGTGAGCCGCACGCCGCTCAATTCGCTCTCGGCAGTCTGCTCTGTCTGTTTCCGCGCTATGATTGTTCTATAAATCTCGTGACGATTTTCGATTCTTTCTCCGAATCAATCTTTTTATCCCGTCGTCGTCATTGTCGTGGTCTACTGTCGTGTCGTCCGCTGAATAAAACATGAGCGTGAGACGTCGAAAGGTGCGTAAGCGAATTTATCGGTATTGATCTACGCCGTTCGTCTCGAACGCTCGTCGGAACGAACGTCGAACGCGGAAGCGCGTCGCCGTGTCTTCCGTGAGTGCATTCTGTGTTTTACCCATGATCCTCACGACGTATAATTCCATCCTTGTTATTCACGGAATAATATTAAAGAAAGATAAAATGATACATTCATGCGCATCACAGATAAAACCGAACGTACCCGATAAATTGTAACGATGCATGTGTGTGAGCGTGTATATAAATACGTGCACGCGAGATTAGAGTTCGAATTTCGAATTCCATGCCTCTTGCGTCCCATGTGGCTCGCGCCTCGTCACGTGATCGTTCCTTGATATCCATTGACACCCAGGTTGCGCTCCATTTATTATTCAGCGTTCTGGAAATTATTTTATTCTTGAGTACTTCTCATTTGATACTTCTCAATTGAGTGGCCCAAGTGTCGTTCTATCTTTATTACTCACTGAAACGCTAAGACAGAATGATATTTGTGTCGTAACTTATGTGTCACAATTAAGCAATCTTTGTTATTTCAATCAAATATTAATCAAAGTTGCTACATCACTCTACGTAATTATTTTAAAAACCTTGTTCTGAAAAAGAAAATAAAAAGAATCGTCCAGAAGTGGCATTGATTATTTTTGCATTCCTCTGTCTCGTAAAAATATCAATCTAATGTAAATTTGACTGTGAATGTTAAAAAATATTATGAAAACCGAATTTGTGTGGAGTATTTTGAGCATACTTAAAAGTTAAACAAGAACAAATTATAAGCGCGTTTATAAGCGCTGTGAGCGTCAAATGTACGCACCTGCGACGAGTGCGCAATGACAATTACATCCAAATCGGAGGGCACGATGCACGTTGATGCACGGCTGCACGCGTCATCGCCACGCGGTAGCCACATCGGCGCTTCCCTAAATTCCCACCCGGCCGTCGCGCACCCACCAACTCCGACACTCTGTTTTATTTATTTATTTTTTTACATGACAAGCACTCGTCATCCGACGGATCGTACGGGTCGCCCTAGATGCGATACACGCTCGTGAGTAGAAACGATGCAAAAAGATCTCATCACGTAAAATATTTTCCTTATGCCTGTCGCGATGCCCAGACTAGGTTAACATTGTCTGTCCTTCCTGTATTATGATCTCACAAATTAACCCGAACAACGATTGATCCAGGATGACCTTGAAATTCTTATTGATTTAATTGACGATTAGCGTTGTTCCGGATAAAACCTATTTATTAACTGGATGAGACGATGATTTTTTGTTATTCAATACGTAAAAGGAAAGATTAAAAATGATGAGTTGTATTAAAGTGGCAATATTTATTTATTTTTTGATTCTTTGTTAGGAAAATTTTATTGTGATTATAATTGGGTGTTGGTTGAATTGGTAAAAGTGAAGTGACAGAAGTTTGATCAAAGTCAAACTTGTGTTTTTATTAATGAGAGAAATATTTTTTGTTGACATGTGTAGAAAGAAAATTAAGAAAAAACAAATTGTATAATTATAGAAATTTCGCTGCGAATAATTGAGGCTAAATTAAATTAGTTGGGTTTAATCAAAGTCACTCTTGGTAGAAAAGACAATTCCAAAAATTTATAATTAGAGATGGAAGAAAGTGTTACATTAGTACATATATGTGTAACTATTCTGAATTTGTTGTAACGTGATTTGCATAATATATGGTTTCTTTAAAATACTGCAGTTTCCTAAAAACAATATACTCGAACGTCAAAACGAATCATAAATGATTGAAAAGTGACTTTTAATGATCATTTTGAGGTTGATGATTTGTATTGTGTTTCAATAGATATTTTATTATTCAAAGTATTTATGGAAGAGTGTTGCATGTGATACAATATATACAAACATCTTAATCGACACTAAAAACAAAATACAATGTGTATTATGTAACACAATATAACATTACGTCACTTTTAATTGATTAAAATCCAATGTGCTGTAAATTTAGATATTTCTTGCAATAATTGTCTTGTATTTTTAGCTGAGAACTGAAAATGAAGAGGAGCGCGATAATGAATTGGCATCCTACCAGAAGAAAACCACCAGTCAGCCTGGAAAGAAATATTTCACCATGCTACTAGTACTTGGTACATTGTTCCTAGGTTACATAGCCATAGCGAATGACTTAAAACCTATCAGAATAGGAAGTAAGGCTATTGATACCTTAGCATTTTCATTTAATTTACAAAAACCGTTCTACGTGGTTGTCATCGACGCTGGATCTACTGGTAGTCGTGTATTAGCGTTTAGCTTTCACGAGTCCATTCTCAATGGCAATTTAGTGCTTGATAATGAACTATTCAAAGAAATAAAACCTGGCTTGAGCTCGTTTGCCGACAAACCGGAGGATGCCGCAAAGTCTCTAACTACACTTCTGAACGAGGCGAAGGCGGTAATTCCACAGTCAGAATGGCCTCGTACGCTGCTGACGATGAAGGCCACAGCAGGGCTGAGGTTGTTGCCAGAGCATAAAGCCAATGGCATACTAGAGGAGTGCAGAAAGTTGTTCCAAACGTCCGGATTCCAGATCGCGAGAAATTCTATCTCCATAATGGAAGGCACGGATGAGGGAATCTTTTCCTGGTTTACCGTCAATTTCTTACTGGATCGCTTTAATTCGCTCAGCTCTCAGACTACCGTAGCTGCGTTGGATCTCGGTGGTGGTTCTACGCAAGTTACGTTTCAACCGGATGGCGTCCAAACGAAAAAATTAGAAAAACATGTTTACTCCATCAATGTATTCAATCACAACATGAGTCTGTACACGCACAGTTACTTAGGCATGGGTCTAATGGCCGCCAGAAAGGCGATTTTGACTTATAATATGAATCTTGAGGATACAAGTCTTAAAGTTCCCACAGAGATACATTCCGAGTGCATCAATCCGATTGTATCTACCGAATGGTCTTACCAAGGGCGTGATTATATTGTAAAAGGCCCAACAAATGGCACATACAAACTAGTTAAAACACAAAATTTTGCTGGCGGAGATGAGAACAAGCCGATTGTACGCTTTGCGGAATGTTTAAAGATTATTGAGAAATATGTTGGTACTCTCACAGAAAAACCAATAGGTTTGAAGGATCACGAAGTATACGCTTTTTCGTACTACTTTGAACGTGCGACTGAGGTAAAGATTCAAAAAGTTATGAAAATCAAATAAATATTGATTCATTAATGCATAAACATTTAATAAAAATCATTTTTTATTATATCTATAGATAATTTAATAATATAAGAGAATACAACACATAAATAATATAAAACAAGATATGAATGTAATAATATAAAAATAAAACATTAGAAATATTTTTTAATTATATGAGTATCTAATGAGATATAGATTTATTTAATATTAAAGAGCTATACTTTTTTCTTAACATATAAATTAACGAACTTCATAAATATGAGAAGTACATATTTCTTATATTTGTCATATTTATAATTTATATGTTAGGAAAAAAAATATAGCTTTTTAATATAAATATAATATTTGTATCTGCAAATATAAATATTTGTATTTTCGATCTTTTTAGGTTGCATTAATAGATCCATTTTCGGGCGGAATGGTGCAATTGAATTCATTTTTTAAACAAGCCATGGAGACATGCGACTATCCAAACACAGATCAACCATTCATGTGCTTGGATTTGACATTTATTTATGTTCTGCTAAGAGATGGATTTGGCTTGGAACCGTCGACTAAGCTGCATGTAAGCAAAGTTATATAATATGATGATATTATTTTTTTTTTATTACAGTATTTTTAAGGATAACAAAATATTCTTCATTCTTATAGCTTTATAAGAAGATCAATGGTCATGAATTAAGTTGGGCATTGGGAGCTGCGTTCAATGTTCTCCAAAATGGACTTTGACGTTTTATTGTTCTATTATTGTTAGTTGAGTTTTATTCTAAATTTGTAATTGAAAAGATAAAACGGGGAAACATGCAATTAAAGAAAAAGAAACATGTAAAAATAATGTTCACGTTTTTTATATAAAAACTTTGGATTTAATGAAACATAATTACTGATGCTCACTGCATAATTGCCTAATCGTACAATTGTCTATTCAAACATTTCTATTACAATTTAAAGGAAAGCAGTTTGTTATATACTTTTAGGTATGAGTATAATATATTTTTATCTGAAAATATCACATCTTACGAAAAACATATCGCCACATATTTGGAACAATTCTTTAAAATATCTGTAATTGTTTTATTTCTAAGTATATTCAATAATTTTTTATAATTCATTGTATCCGAATTTTAATCTTGTTAATTTTTTGGAAGATTAAAATTCGAATATTTACAATTGACGCATTTGATTGCAATGACGCAACGAAATTGATTCGCTTCAATCATTAAATCTGTTTTCTATGGCTGAACTATACTTTGAAACCTAATGTAAGATAGATATATTTGATATTTGACGAAAGTGAAAAAGAGAGTTCTTATATAATTTAATACAGAAATAACAAACCTATCATAAAAAATTAATCAAAGTGCAATTCAATAACTGTAGAAAACAATGAGATTTCATGAATGTATTCTTGCGGTGGCATATCTTTTACAGAATCAAGTGAAACAGGGAAACTGTATCTCTTGACATATCTCGATGCACAAAAACTGCAATTATCTTAGTAAATTTAGTACAAACAGATTTATCTCCAACACTAAAGTCTACTTGTTAAAAGATGCCAATGATGTACATAACATTCGATTTTTATATGTATCGTTGCATTGCAACGTTTTCTGATATTCCTCGATATCGCGTTCCTGATAATTATTAAAACATCATCCAGCAACGTGATATAACGAACTGTACACATTACATGTATACATAGCAAATTGTTGCTATAGTTCCATATGGTCAAACATTCTACATATTATTCTACATACCATAAAAGTCGAGACACACAATTTGCGTGTATATAATATGTACATAGTGCCTTTCAAATGCTGTTTTTAAATAAAGCGAACATGTATCACTACTTAAGTTATTTCTACTTTTTATACATTCCATATTTATCGTACCTATTTTGTATTTTGTATCCAATTTTAAATGTGTGCAAAAAGGATATTATGAAAAATTTTTGTTGTGCTCGCAAAAGTGAAATTATTACTGCTTACAGTTTTTGAATGAGAAATTCGACAATTTCAGATAAAATTATGACGAGAATACGTGATTCTATTCTGCGATATTTTCTTTATCCATAAATCTTGAGAGATTTATGTGATGAAGATTTATGAAGAAAGAAGATATCACAGAACAATTAAAGTTAAGTTAATCATTCCAAATTAATAACTTGCACACTCCTCCTCCCTCCCCCCCGCACTGACTCTTATTAGCCTTGAATTAATTTATTGTTGTTATTTTTAAAGATTGAGAGTTCTTATAAAGTATATTTATTTGTTTTATTATATCTTAATATTAATCTCACATTTTTTTGGTACAATCAATATTTTAGGAAATATCGAAAGTTTTTTTTATAATTTTCAGGATGACGATCGAAAAATATGTTCGATCGCCAAAAAATTCTTTCAAATTTGTATTCAGCTATAAAAAATATATGTAAAGAACGAAGTTTTAAAGTTTTAAAAAAATCGGAGAAGGGCAGCTAATCTAAAAATTTACCTGTACCGTATATTATGAAGAAATATTTTACATGTCTATAAACCCCCGACATAAATATCCATATTAACATCTATTGTAAGTTTCTCATTACTGATGCGACACGTATCTCTTATCGCTAGATTATATTGTCGATATTCCCGAAGCGAGCAAGAATATAAGTATATTTCCATAAAAGAAAACGAAAGAGCGAAAGAAAAGAATTTCAGTAACGTGTGTTATCATTGACGAGCATCGCGAGGAAGCACAAAGCATTAATATTGAGCATTACCAATTCGTTGTTGTTGAAAATACACGTGTTCAACTGTCACTCACCTATGTCTGTTAAAATAAATAGAGACCGTGCTTTATTCAAAACCCAGCTTACAGAATCTAATCTTTTCTTGAGAAGAAATAAAAGATTATTGTCACTTGTCGTTGAAAGCTCGTTCCAGAAGGCTCATCCGAACAACAGTTCTTTAATTTTCTACTCGCCGTAAAGCATATCTTTAAAAGTGATAGTGTATCTTAACAGTAGGTTTCTTTTCTCGTTATCTTTATTTATCTTTATCTTTATTTTTTGCGCTTCTTATATCCATTTCTAAGTATGTACTAATGTAGATTAATCTTCCGGAGCTAACAGTAAGTCTATTAAATTCAATTATATTCTTTATGTCATATCTACAAATTTGAATCATTATTAAAATAAACTTAATATTTATATTCTTTTTTATTGTACGAGATCATTCCTTGAAAAATTAATTAATGTTCTTTAATCAACATAAATTAAATAATGTCACAAACAAGTGAGTATTACAGTAATTACAGTGTTACAGATTTTGATGTCAATCTCGAAGGAACAACTTTAATCTCGATTCACTATACTCTTTATTATACTCTTTCTAATTTTTAAAATTAAAAAAAAATAACTTAAATCGAGTTTAAGTTAAAGTTATCGAAATTAAGATCTAATCTTTTGTAGAAATGAACATTAGAGTGATTTCGATCAAAGTAAAGTGTTAATCTCGCCAACTAACTCAACTAATAATTCATTGTCCTTAATTTAATTCTTTTTCTATGTGTTTAAACAATAAAAAATTAACAAATTTTATTCATGTTCGCAAAATACTACAATTATTTGGTAATTATTGTTAATCAAGTTTATCTACACATTGCCAATTAAGTTAATCTACATTGGTAGAAATAGACATTGAATGACTTTAGGTAAACGATTAACTTAATCAAGTTATTTTTATTAGATAGTTAATTATTTTTTAATTACGCACACCTTTAAAATAGTCTTTAATCATTTAATTATCATTTAATTAATATTATTTCATTATTTCATTATTATCTTATCTATCTAATTTATACATATCCATCTTATTATAGATATTATTTTACAATAAAAACAAATTCAAAAACAAAAGAATAAATCAATTTAATATTATGCCTATGAGAGCTAAACACAGGATATTTACGTGTTCGATGTTTACGTGAACATCCTGTGTTTGATTTTTATAGGCATAATATTTAGTTGAGATATTATTTTATCATCATCATCATCGTACAAGGAAAAGAATAAATAAGCGAAATTAGGTTACTAATAATATTATTTTTAATTCCTTTTTTAAGTCTTGATACACAATAAATATAAGGTATAATAATGCCTTAAAAATTGACCAATCATAATCAATTATTTTCACGTTCGACTATGACTGATCAATTTGTGTTTCGGGTTTAATTATAATTAATTAATGCTCCCATTCATTCTTGAACTTGTGCGTGAAACATGAGGCGTTTTTTCGTTATCCAACCAGAAGCTATCACAACTAAAGCTATCTTCGTCTTCAGAAGACGAAGATAGCCTTAGCCGTGGTTGCTTTTGGTTGTACAACGAAAAAACGCCAATAATTATCGCTGATTTCGACTTTTCGCGCGCGACACGCACGCAGCATTCGGTATTATACGAGGTCTGTTCTTTTTAATTAAACTTCTTGCACGGTTCATTTTTCTCCCCTTTCTTTCGTTAAAAAAAAAAGAGGAAGTATAAATCGTGCAAGAAGTTCAGCAAGGCTCATCATTTTGTGCCCAGCTAAATATACAGAATACGAATATCAACGAATATGGACCTCGGTTAAATCGCGTTCGTATTCCCCTCCACCTTCCGTTCGCCTATATGTATATGTGTGTACTATATACGTGTATACTATATACGTGCAATGGAGAACTAAACTCGCTTCATCAGGGTCAACGATTGATTTGAAACGAGACTGATCTGCACTGATCTGGTCCCGCGACTCTTCCTTGGCTTGATTTAGCAGATCGTGTCTTTTCTACAACGGAATCGAGAACGAGTGGGAGATCAGGCCTTGCGGCCTTGTACCTGAGGAATCACGCATTTTACGTCGCGCGGTATGTACACATCGAAGCAGTGCCCACGGTAACGGTGCCAGATCTCGACAATTCCGACGCGTGTTATGATAGGAGCGTGAAAAAAAAATCAAAATCCGCGCTGATAAATGAGCGTATCCCTGAGGCTGCTGCTGACGAGCACCGCTTCTCTGCTAAACATAGCATGTAACGCGCGGACGCCAACGTTTCTGCAATCGCGAAAGGTAAGCGCATCTCCCGCACAAACGCAGCCCTCGCGTCTCTTACTCTCCCCTCCCTCCCCCTTCCTCGCCTTGCCGAGAATCTCACGATTGACCTTAACTCTGCCGTTATTATTTGACGCGACGGTTATTGTTAGGTTAGAACGCTGATCTTATCTGGAGGAGAAATTCGATCTATATTCTCGATCGCAAACACATGGCTCCGAAATGTCAAAAATGTGCGATTTTAAGCTCAATTAATAATCATTTTTTTAAGTTTCCTTGTTCCTTATTTTTGAACTGTGCTTCAGTATATACTGCTAATGCTACTAAAACCTTACAATACATATATATTAGATTTTCAGTACTGGCATTGTACATTAGATTTTAGTATTTGTACGGAAGATTGATCATGCTTGTTGAGCCTAATATGTTTATAATCTTGTTCATTGTATGATTCCTTTTCAGATCTTTTGTACACTGGAGCCAACTTGGCAACAATTACTCTTAGAAAATTTGTATAAGAGTCCCATCTGGAAAGCTTTGATCTCCAATTACTTGGAGCTTGTTGTCTCTATGGATAATTCTCCGTCCCGTCAGAAGTGTACAGAAGTCAAAATGGAGCCTTATTTTGACACTTGCTACAACCAAAGCAACACTAATACAATGTGCGATCTAGCGAATGCACTGCTCTATTGTCAGACTGGTTTTGCGGATACGACACATAATGTTAAAGCTAATTTATGTACAACTGACACCTATGGAAATTATATAGACAAAAAAAGATACAAGGCTATAAGGAAGTGGAAACGAATTGAGAAAGGTAAAAGTCACTCTTTCTTGTTTAAACATTACATTTTTTTCAAATGGATGTATAATATATAATGGATGTAAATATATATAACACGATTTACTTAGCACAGTTTGTAGAATGGGGAAATGTATTTATAAACAAAAATTAAGTAAGAAATATTAAGACCGGTATTCATAATTCGTTCAAGACTGTCTTAAATAATGTCTTAAGATGTTAATACGGCTCTCTTATATTGGTTCGTGACACCTCAAGACAGAACTTAAGACGGTCTTTAATATAAGAACTGACTATATATTGGCCTAAGAGATCTAGCCTTGACTGTATAGAGCATATTTCTGCTTGTATTCACATATTTATCTAGATTCACTTATTATTATTTACCTAATTGTTCTTTCCGCCCAAAGAACATAATTTTTCAAACATTTTTAGATAGACCATCCAATAATATGGAAGATTTTTTCATATTGAAACTCTTGTCCTTTAATATCTTGGCACAAAATCTGTTGGAAGATCACTCGTATCTATACATGAATCATAACAAGAAAGCCCTAAGTTGGAAAACACGAAAATCCCTTGTGATACAAGAAATATTCGAGGCGGAGGCAAATGTACATATTTATTCTTCGGCATTTAATGTTGTTAAACCTGAAACTAAATACTTAAAGAATATCTGCTATTATATTATCGAATATTCCAGATAATATGCCTTCAGGAAATGCAGGAGGAACATCTGCTAGATTTCGTGGCTCCATTCAAACAGCATGGATATGAATATCTGTATAAAAAAAGAACCAATGACAAGAAAGATGGCTTACTTTTATTATATCGCTCCAATGAATTTATTTTGTTAGATTATGCAAAGGTAGAATTATATCAACCCGGAATCGAGATTCTAAATAGAGATAACGTTGGTATAATCGCTAAACTGGCCCTCAAAGACAATCCGGAAACGCAAATCGTTGTAGCTACTACTCACTTGTTATATAATCCGAAACGCAACGACATACGATTGGCGCAGATACAGCTTTTGTTAGCGGAAATAGAACGGATTGCATTCATCGAGAACACAACGTGAGAGCACGCTTTTGAAAAATTATTTGCTCATCATGTCTGATAAAAGATCTTTATACGAATATTAAATATTTATAAAATTACTTTGCAGAATGGCCCCGAAGTATTTACCAATCATATTCGCAGGCGACTTCAATTTGGAGCCCTTCACGGGCGTTTATAAGTTCCTAACAAAAGGTTCATTCAAGTATTGTGGAAAAGGACGAAGTTTAGAGCCGTCTCGATATCGTTCTCTGTCCAATTCATTAATACCACCGCGATTATGCGTTACCGATAACTGTCAACACTTTAATATCCTGACTCAAAGATTGCGAAGAGAAGGCACCGGTAAAGTCATGGTACGTTTTTGAACATATAACAATTCCTATATAGCGCAGAAGCTTGCAGCAACATCATAATTTTGTGTTACTGCAACATTATTGGGATGTTGCAAATGTTGCTACAATATTGCTAGAATGATCTGTGCTATATGGATTATATATGTATATAAAATCTTAATTTTTTTTGCCTATTTATTTTAATTTAAAAAATTTATTTTGATTAATATATTTTGATGAATACCATCAATATTCATGCTTATATCTAAAATTTTTCGAAAAAAAAGAAAAAGATTCCGAAAACAGTAGTTTTAATTATACATTCCATATTTTCTCTTATTTTTTTCCAATCTTTTTTTTTAATTGTATTTTAAGATATTTCTCTATTCATTTCTTCCAGCTGGAAAACAGCGAATCACGTCTTCAAAAACTAGATATGCTCACACCTTGTAATACGAATGTGTTACAACAGAGCGCAAACAGTGATACCGATTGCACGCAAGTTATCGAGATTGTGAAGGGTCATTCCGCGAGATTCTCGTCCGGTACTTTAACGCATCCCTTTGACATGCGTAGCATTTATATGCATGTAGGCGCTCATGGTGAGAAAGAAGCAACGACACATCAGGACGAGTGGATTACAGTGGATTATATATTCTACAGTAACGTCCAGCCTTTAGAGAAATACGTTCTACCTACAGTAAGTCAATGTGCCGAACTAATCCGAATACCAAATTTTGTAGTAGGCAGTGATCATTTATGCTTAGGTGCAACCTTTCAGTTACCGAAAAAGAAATCTCTACTTTAAAATTAGATAACAGCTTCTCATGTATATTATCTTCTCAATGTATTAAAATTATTTTAATAGAAAATTAATACAAATATCTGCAGCGTTAGACATAAAAATCTGAAACGATAATAAAATAAAATAAAATCTGATGGAAAACGAAATGCTAAAATTGTTATAAAATAAATATAATTTTAACAATTACATATAATTTTAGACATAGAGCCGCTTCAAAATAAAGTAACAGTTAAATCTCGGGCATAGCCAATCTCAGGTTTCTCTGTTATAATTAAAATGATAAAATTTTATTTCTTAATAGAACTTTGTTAATTTATTTTTCGTTTGATATAAAATATTTACATCAATTACATCAATTTGTGGTGTTTTTTTGGCTGTAATTATGTTAAAATATTTTTATTGATAGAATCGAAAGATATCATTTGTACTTCCAATTATCTAAAGTAAATAAAATTGCATTTTTATTTTCATTTGTGAAAATTGCAGATATAATCTGTTGTATCTCTTGTAATATATTCAAAAAACCTATAGAAATGTAATTTGCTTTTTTAAATTTAAATTTTAATTTTTTTATCTATAATAAATAATTATTTTTAATTTGATTCATTCTTTTGATGATAACTAAAAGATAAAATAAATGTTTCAATCATCAAGATCTGTATATAAGATCTTTGAAAATAATATCCAAATTGTTTTTATGTTAAGAAAATGTAAACTTAAAAATTTGGATTTTTACAACTTTATTTTACGTTAGAGAAACTGTATATCACATATATATAGGATACTGTGATATAGTAATTATCATAAGAATTTGACGCATAAAAAGATAGGTAAAATAAATAACTACAATTCTGTAAAATTTTATATAATAATGTGTAAAATATACTGTACAAATTTTATATATTATAATAAATAGAAAATGTTTTCTTGGTAATAAAATAATAAACAATTTATTGAAGTTAATTAATTGTTAATCTCATTCTACCTACCCTTTCCTCTATTATTTCTTTATAAAATTCTGACTGGACTTATTTGCACAGCACCTTTGTATAATTTTGGCTCCTTGTATGCCACCACGCAGGTCTTGCCAACAAGATTATTCTCCTTACGGATGGAACAATTTGCATGGCAAAATTTTGCAAATTCCTTGAATCTCACTTGCAACTCTGTATCGCCGCCATTAGGACCAGCCAAGAATTCGCATTTCAGTAGATTTGTTTTTCCCTTTATACAACATTCCAAATATCTATAATCTGTCGTAAATAACTCACTGATATTTTGAATTTTTATATTTAGAGCTTGTCTGAGGATACCAGTGACAAACACATCGTCTATCCAAAAGTAATCATGGGAAGACATGACATAATCAATCAGTCGACTTGCTATTTGTGGATGCGTGATATACAGCCAGCCAGAGACAAAGTCGGGATAAATATTATCTGCATATTCCGCTTTACTCACATACCATTTATTGGCTGGTTCTCGAACAGGAATCATATTCTTCATAATATAACCAGTCAAAGAATTCTTTTCTATCATACCTGAGTGTAATTTCTCTAATATACCATATATATTTACAATAATATCATCGTCCATTTTCATAATATATTTAACATTTTTGCAATTATTTGCTGCCCACTGAAGGCCCATTAGGTGCTTGCGAGTTAAATTTCTATAAGTGTCTAAAAAATCTCCCTGAAGTAAGTCATTGAATCGTCGTGACTCATCCAACAATGCGTTTTGCAGTATATGTGTCTTCTTTTCAACATATTCATTTAATGTACCAAGTAAAAATACTCTTCTGATTCCTAAAGCCTGCAACTCTTCATCTGTATAAGCTCGTCGTAAAGCGCTTCTTGCTGAAGGCTCACCCGCATAAGAGGTGACAATCCATATCACAAAAGTAGCATTGCATGATGGCTCAATTATGATTCTAGAAATTTCTGATGATGTGTCAGTTACTTCATATATTGTTTCAAGCTGTATTAGATTTATTTTCAGAATTTCTTTCTTTGACCATAAACTTTTCTCCATGAATGTAATAAATAACAAAACACATCCCATGCAAACAAGCAGTAATAAAAATCCATACTTTGAAAGCATGTTTGTTTTGTATTTATAACTGATTAATAATAAAAATAATGACGGAAATCATTTCTTGTATCGCAACATATGTATATATTCTATTTATATTTTCCATATTACTTATTTTTAAAATTGTGACAGCTGCGAACGTTCGTTCTTCATTATCGTCTCCACAAAAAAAATGTTTATTAATTTAAATTAAATTTAAATTAAATTAAATTAAATTAAATTAAATTAAATTAAGCTGATCAAACATACCAAAAATAATTTCTTCTTACTTTAAGTGGAGAATATTGTCTCTTTTGAGCCACAGTTTTCACCTTTTTTACTTCCTTTTTTTTCCTATAAATTGTTTAATTTTTTATTTATTTTATAAAAAATTTTTTTTAAACTTGTATTAAATTTTAAAAACATTTTCTGTATATTGTAACATTGAAAATATTAGATGTAGTAAAAAGAAATCCATTATTTTTCCATTCAATTTCATGTAAAAATAATGAATTTTTTTTACTACACCTAATATAACATATTTAAATAATTTAAATATATTATACATTTTTTATAATTGAATATTAGGTTAGAACATATAAAAAATTGAATTATTATGGAGGATTCACATGGGCGATCTCATTAATTTCGATTAACTTAAATCGATTTGATTGTTACATTAAAACTGACCAATCGCATTTGTTGTTCAGCAGAACTGACTAGTAACTGTCTATTAAATTATTTTAATTTTAACAATTTCACTCCATGGTGTGCCACCTTGACGTAGTGACAAGGCTTCCACGGGGTCCATCGCTGGAACTCCTTGGAGTTCCGCATTCTGCGCAAGGAGTCAATTCCATAGACTTATAAGATAGATGGAGCATTCATACGAGAGAAGCCTGAAGACTTAATAGAAAGAGAAAGAAATAATCGAGGAGTAATTCTCTTCTTTTCTAATGGAATTGATTGGTCGCGACAAGCTGGAAAGTGGCTGAGAGCAACGAAGATAGACGTCGAGAGTTGTGACCTTACGATCAAGCTGATTGGCTCCCCACCGCTCACTAAAAAAGAGAGAAACAACTATGTCTGGAATAGAGTTGTCCTTCAATGTTTTCAGCTTCTCTCGTATAAACGCTTTATTTTATAAGGTCAATTCTGTATCTTCAAACAAACAAGGAGATCGATTCCATCTCTTGAAACGAGGTGAAAATTATTAAAGTGAGCAAATTTATTAGATGTTGATCAATGAAATTATCAGTATCCTAGTAAATTCGTTCATTTTTGTGAATTGATCCTCAGAAACGCGATTCCGGTCAGTTTAAACAGCTCGTGAAAATGCACCTTTAGGGTACGGTCAACGCGATGCTGTAAACGCGACGCTTTGAAGCTTTTTTAACTGATTTATAAAATTCTTTCTTCTAATTGGTCCATCAAATGCTTCAAAGCATTTGTAGCGAGACTTTGACCACAGCCATAGACAATGGCCTAGTTTTCATCGAGGGGTTAATCCGGATCAGAATGTAAGAACCAACCAACTACAGTCGAGCATTCCCCTGTCGTTCGACTGTAATAGGAAATACTTGATTGTAGTTGGTTGGTTCTTACATTCTGATCCAATATGTCTACAACCTCTATTGATACTGTTTATTGTAGACGAGCATAAAACGAAGAGCAGACTCATAACACGTAATCATAAGAAAATGTACCAATCAAAGTCCTTCATTTCTTTCCTTTTCATGAAATAAAGAACTCTAATTGGTTGATTTTCTTATGCCTCATGTTTTATGCGTTATGCAAAAGTCTGTGCTCCTCACATTGTCACAGAGTGTTACTATATAATCGTACAATACGTGCAATGAGACGCCGAGTATCTTACATGAAAATTTCGTGGTTCAAGACTTCAATGGCTCGCGGTTGTTGTTCATATTATTTGTAATAGCTATAAGATAATAGAACGCGAGAGTATCGTTGAACTTGGACGTCTTGCAATCTTTGTGTTGAAATTTTATTGCGATGGCTGAAAATCGGGACGCGATACTAGCTGACTTTCAGGTAAATTGATGAATTCTAGAAACTTTTCACAAGCACAACGCAAATGCATTCTTAGGTTATGGAGTTACGTGTACATGACATTGACAATAATTTGTTTGCATTTGAGACGAGAACTTTTTCGAGATATCTAATAAACTTTTTTCACAATACTTCAAAAATTAACGGTGCATTCAAATATATAACTTATATTGATCAAATCGCGCTGACATGATTTACCAAAATTCGCGAAAACTTTCGCTTAATTCCTTTGTCATGTCGTCTTGCATGTCTTTGTTTTAAAACCTAACGAATTCTCAGACGAGTATCGATGACATATCTTCGTATAAATATTACTGTGATTTTTCATTTTGCGTTCTTTGTATTTGTCTTTTAAATTAAATTATTTTCAGGCTTGTACTGGAATTGATGATTTCGGAGAAGCAATTTTATATTTGGAACAAACAAATTGGGATTTGTTGGTAAATATAAATATAATTAAAGCATAAATACTTTTTTCAGCAAGAGACATAGATAATGCAGTATAACACAGTGTCTTATTATATTTTTATTTGCCAATGTGAAAAAGTAAAATGATCATTGTTATATTATATCTCTTGTTGGAAAGCTCCAATAGTAAATCATTATATCTTTGTTGTTTTTCAATGTTAAACAAAGATTAAATGATTCATTATTATAATGGATCATTATTTCTTATTAGAAAGGAAACATAATTGTAGCAACTTTGATTATCTCAACATATATCTCCTCATTTAGGCTGCGATAAATAAGGCCATGCCCCAAACTACTCAGCAGCTTCCTTCTGAAATGGCTCCTGATATAGAAATGGTAGAAGAAATTAAAGTAACACCACTTTCATCGTCATCGTCATCAAAGTTACAAACAGTGCAAAACTCGAAAAAGTCAGGAGCCATGAAAGCAGACATAGTAGAAAGTGCAAAACCTGGGACAAGTAGACCTAAAAGTTGCATGAAGAATAGACAACTTACATTCCACATTAACTATCTTGATAACGTTTATAAAATAAATTTATCAGATTTATCCACTTTGAGTAAGTGAAAATTGTTAATATTAGAAATAAAGATGATTTTGATAATTAACAAAAATTTAAGATGGAATAAGTCAAAGTTATTTTATGTTCTTTTTTCAGGAGATCTTAAGCAATTTATATGGTGTAAAACAACTGTACCACCTTGTCAACAGAAACTTTATGGATGGAAAAAAGAATTTGCGAATATGACACCGAATACCGTGCTGCAGACGTTAGATCTTCCTAGAGAAAATACTTTATATCTACAGTCATCTTTGCCACAAGATGGTGACCTGGCTAATGAGGCGTAAGTTGTTGTGTAAATTTTATCGATGTAATTTTATGATTATTATAATCACAAATTTATTTTCGTTCCAGCGTCATTTTGTCATCAGATCGTATGACTCAGACATATACATTAAATGTCAAGGACGAAGTGCATAATAAAACATACAAGTTGAAGTTTCCTGGTACACGTACTGTGCTAGAAGTGAAGACGGACATCTACTCGTTAATAGATGTACCTGTACGAAATCAACAGTGGAAAGGTTGGCCTAGTTCGTTGAAGGATGATAATGTAATACTGGCACAAAGTGGTATATGTTATCCGGAGCATGATTTATCCGTCGGAAAACTTCCAGCGAAGGAAGAAAAGAAGGTAATGTCTCGTCAGAGAAATAAATTTTTTTCTATTTATATAAAATTATAATACACACATTTGTATTTTATATTTCAGAAAGTCGTAGATCTAATTGACAGCGATAGTTCAATAGATGAACCAGAAGATGTGGAAGAATTTGATGTTCCGGAAGAATTTACTGGCGACGATGATATTTTCATAGACGATGTTAAACCCACTAAAATAGAACGTCTCAGTGAGTTTTGTATCATAAGGGAACTACTATTTTATTGAAATGATGTCAGTATCATAATTTAATAATGTATTTTTTTATTTATAAATAGTGCCAGAAAATGTAGTAGATGAAGTGATGGGTACGTTACATTTTGCGGAACAATTTGAAAAGCGATACGGACCGGCACATCCGGAATTCTTTACTGGTACATTCGAAGATGCACTGAAAGAATCGTGTCTAAAACCAGCGAAAGAGGTTTGTTCTAAATATTGACAAAAATATATAAAACGAGCGATAAATATATAAAACTGGATGGAAATATATAATTTTATATTATTACAGAGAAAATTATTGGCTGTATATTTGCACCACGATAACAGTGTTTTAGCAAACGTCTTTTGTACTCAACTGTTAGGCTTCGAAACGGTGCTTCAACTTCTTTCGGCAAATTTTATAGTATGGGGTTGGGACATCACATATGAATCTAACAAAGAAAGGTAAAGTTTATACAAATATACGATGTTAAAAATTTATCGAGCTTGCGTTAAATATTCGTTTGATTTTCAGATTTTTGTATTCTGTAACTCAAACCCTTGGTACAGTTGGTTCATTGGCTGTGTCGAGCATAGATGTTGATACCTTGCCAGTTCTTATGATTATTATGAGATCTAGATCTAATACAGAGATATTTACTATCGTTCATGGCAATGTAGGTGTTAACGAGTTACTAACGAATTTGGTACAAGCCGTCGATGTGTTCCAAGTGAGAAATGTAGCTTTTATTTTATACACACACATACTGTTGAAAAATAACAGTATGAGTATAAATATAGACTTCGATTTATACAACTGTTATTTTTATTTTTTTTTTTTTTATAGGAACAAAGACGAGCTGATATTGGTGTTGAAGAAGAACGACAAGCTAGAGAAAGAGTCAAACAAGAACAAGATAGAGCATATCAAGAAAGTTTGGCAGCTGATAGGTAATTTAAAAAAAGATATCTAAATTGTTGAGAGGAAGGAAGAAAAGGTGTGCGTGCGTGCGTGCGTGCGTGCGTGTGTGTGTGTGTGTGTGTGTGTGTGTGTGTGTGTGTGTGTGTGTGTGTGTGTGTGTGTGTGTGTGTGTGTGTGTTTGTGTAAACGATTTACATTGGATAAAAAATGTAATGTTCACAATTTATTTTAAG